>Ga0116230_10000813_pt1 | contig 28209 bp, 24 predicted proteins | sample S1TSphfallax_3_FD_88678 | JGI IMG/M metagenome (GOLD analysis project Ga0116230, IMG submission 88678) | Host-associated microbial communities from peat moss isolated from Minnesota, USA - S1T2_Fd - Sphagnum fallax MG | ecosystem: Host-associated > Plants > Peat moss > Unclassified | place... | reverse complement strand
GGTCGACCGGGAGCATGGGGTTATAGGTGCCTACGCGTTCGATGAACTTACCGTCGCGCGGGCTGTTCGCGTCCGCGACCACGATGTGATAAAATGGACGTTTTTTCGCGCCGGCGCGGGCGAGACGAATTTTCAGCGACATAACAACTCCTGTGGTAAAAGTTCAGAACGGCCGGCGGCCGCCCTTTTGTTGAGCCATGGCGGCCTGCATCTGCCGCATCATCGCGGCCTGACCACCCATCTTGTTCATCCGCTTCATCATCGTCGACATATCGTCGAACTGTTTCAGCAGGCGGTTGACCTCCTGCACCGACGTGCCGGAGCCGGCCGCGATCCGCTTTTTGCGGCTGGCTTTCAGGATTTCCGGATTGCGCCGCTCGGCCTTTGTCATCGAGCCGATGATCGCGGCCTGGTGCTTGAAGACGGTGGTGTCCAGATTCGCCTCTTCCAGCTGCTTCTTGATTTTGCCGACGCCGGGCAACATGCCCATGATGCCGGACAGCGAGCCCATTTTGGCGATCTGCTTCAGTTGGCTGGCGTAATCTTCCAGGTCGAACTTGCCCTTCGCCATTTTCTTGGCGAGTTTTTCGGCTTCGGCCTTGTCGATCGTTTCGGAGGCTTTTTCGACCAGGCCGACGATATCGCCCATGCCGAGAATGCGCCCCGCGACGCGCTCCGGGTCGAAATTGTCCAGCGCGTCGAGCTTTTCGCCGAGGCCGACGAGTTTTATGGGGGCACCGGTGACCGCGCGCATGGAAAGGGCGGCGCCGCCGCGCGAATCACCGTCCAGCCGGGTCATGACGATGCCAGTGATGCCGAGCGCGTCGTTGAAGGCGGTCGCGGTGGTGACGGCGTCCTGGCCGGTCATGGCGTCCACCACCAGCAGCGTCTCCACCGGGTTGACGGCGAAGCGGACGGCTTTGACCTCTTCCATCAAGGCAAGGTCGATCGACAACCGGCCGGCGGTGTCCAGGATCACCACGTCGTAGATTTCGCGGCGGGCGGTATCCATGGCGCGCTGGGCGATTTGGATCGGGGTCTGGCCGGGGATGATTGGGAGGGACGTGACCTCCGCCCGTTGCGCGAGTTGTTCGAGTTGCAGCTGCGCGGCGGGACGCTGGGTATCCAGGCTGGCGAGCAGGACTTTTTTCTTATCTCGCGTGCGCAACCGGAGAGCCAGCTTGCCGGAGGTCGTGGTCTTGCCGGAACCCTGCAGCCCGACCATCAGGATCGGAATTGGCGAGGGTGCCAGCAGGTTGACCGGGACGGCGGTGCCGCCGAGGGCGGCGATCAGCGCGTCGTTGACGATTTTGACGACCATCTGGCCGGGCGAGACCGAGCGCAGGACTTCTGCTCCAACGGCTTTTTCGCGTATGCCGGCAATGAAATCCTTGACGACCGGCAGTGCCACGTCCGCGTCTAGCAGAGCGAGGCGGATTTCCCGCAATGCGTCCGCGACGTCAGCCTCGCTCAACGCCCCGCGGCGGCGGAGCTTGTCAAAGACGTCCGAAAATTTGCCCGACAGCGTGTCGAACATGGGCGATCACCTCACAACGCAAAACGCGCCGTGGCGCGAACCCTCGCGGCACGACGGACTACTCTAGCCCGGCTACTGCGCCGGGGCGTTGGGGAAGTCAAGTTTCGCGACTGATCGGTAGCTTAGCCCGCGGCGCGGCGGGTTGCGATCAAAGCCGCTAAACGGTCACCCACCATGGGGTCGCGCCAGAGGAGCAGGATGGTGGCGAACAGGCCGCCGTGGAGGAGCAGGGCGCCGAGGGCAACATGGGTCATGCCCCAGATCAGGCCGGGCCCGGCGGCCATGGCCGCGGTGGCGACGGCGTAGGCGCCAAACCAGGGCAGCGTGATCCCCGCGCCAAGCCGCCAAAGCACGGCGGCGCCGGCGGCGAGTGCCAGCAGCCCTTTCAGCGCCGCCATGAAGCGCATTAGCCGTGTCAGCGCCGCGCCATCATGCGCGACCGCCGCGGCCGTGGTGGCCTCGCCGGTGGCGAGCAATCCAACCGCCATCACGGCCAACACGATGAACAGATAGGCGGCACGTACCGCAGCCGGAGACTTGAACCCAGAGCGGCCCCGGGCGGTGGCTAAACTCATGGATATCGACATTTTCCCTCCCGGCGTTTCGAAGAAACAAGGTCACGGAAGCCCACTTTCGCGGGCATAGTGATATTTCTGAGCCTAATTCTTAGGCCGAATGGCGGATTGATGCCAGATCGTTCTACGATAACGCGGCGCGTAGCCGCGACGCGGCTTCGCCCGCGACCAGCCCGAAGCGGATGAACAAGTCGATCAGGACCAGGTTGACGTTGAACTTGAAGTCTTCAGTCTCGCAGACCGCCGCGAAAACCTGTTCGAGCGGCCATAGCGAGAAGCTCTCGACCTCACCGTCCGCCGGACGCGGCGTGAAAGATTCTGGCAGTTCGAGGTCATAGGCGAACACCACGTCGCGCCGCAGACCCTCTTCTCGCTCCATATTATAGGCAATCCGGGCGACCGGCTTTGCCGCGGCGATCAACTCGGCCGGCAGGGCAGCCTCCTCTTCCGCCTCCTTAATCAACGTCTGCAGCGGCGTCAGGCCCGCCGGGACGCCGCCGGCGACCAGATGGTCCAGCTTGCCGGGGTCCAGTTTTTTGTCGGCGGCGCGTTTGGCGACCCAGAGGTGCCAGCCATCGGCGCGGCGGACCAGGCCATTGAGGTGGACGCCCATGCCGATGACGCCGAAACTGGGCAAGGCGCCGCGGTCCAACACCGCCAGCGCGGGGCTGTCCCAGGTCTCGCGAACGTCAAAATTCTCGGCGCGAGACCGGCAGCCGGCGGCGAGTGCCACGTCGTTCAACCGGTCGGTCGCGTCGACGGCCAGGGTGACACGGTCATCTGCAAGGGAGATGGCGGGCGTTACCGCCGCCAGCCGGTCCGCGAAGTCGTGTGTTGCATAGCCGACGTGACGGTTGCCCAGACAAAACCTCAATCGGTCGCCCGGCAAGCGCGCGGTGTGACAGGACGCTATGTGCGCCAGAAGCTTTGCAACTTGCCCATCCAGTGCCATGTCATTGCAAATGACCCGCTCCGCCGCCCGTGCCAACCCCCACCTCGCGCCGATTTCTGATGGCCCCAAGCCGAAGCGGGGATCCTGGTCGACCATCTGGTCGCTGCTGCCCTATCTTTGGCCAAAGCACGAGCTTGGCCTACGCGTCCGACTGGTGCTGGCCGTCATCGCCATGCTGTTGGCGAAGGTGGCGACTGTCTACGTGCCGATCCCGTATTCGGAGGCGGTTGACCGGCTCTCGGCCAAATCCGGGCCGTTGCTGGTTCCAGCCGCGCTGATCATCGCCTATGCCGGTGTGCGGATCGCCTCGGTTGCCTTTGGCGAATTGCGCGATGCGATTTTCGCCGCGGTCCAGATGCGCGCATCCCGCGTCGTCGCCCGCCAGACCTTTGAGCATTTGCACGGCCTGTCTATGCGGTTCCATCTGGACAGACAGACCGGCGGGCTTTCCAACATCATTCTCCGCGGCACGCTCGGCATTCAGACCGTCCTGCGGTTTGCGGCGTTCAGCATTTTCCCGACGCTGATCGAGCTGCTGATGACCGTCGGCATCCTCTGGTACAAGTTCAACGCGTGGTATGCGCTGATCACCTTCGCGGCGGTGGCGATCTATATCGGCTTCACGTTCGGTTTCACCGCCTGGCGGACAAAATTCCGCCGGACGATGAACGAGACGGATAACGAGGCGCAGACCAAGGCGATCGACAGCCTGATCAATTTCGAGACGGTCAAGTATTTCGGCAACGAAGCGCTTGAATCAAGGCGCTTCGACGAGAGCCTGGCGCGCTACGAGAAAGCCTCGGTCAAGAGCCAAGTTTCTCTGAACGCTCTGAACATCGGCCAGGCAGTGATTATTTCCGTTGCGCTGGGTCTGATGATGATGATGGCGGCGAACGGCGTGGTGTACGACCACCTGAAACCGGGCCGGTTCGTGCTGATCGCCACCTATCTCATGCAGCTCTACGTTCCGCTGAATTTCCTTGGCTTCGTCTATATTTCGCTCAACCAAGGGCTGATCGACATGGAGCAGATGTTTGCGCTGCTGCGGGTCAATCAGGAGATCACGGACAAGCCGGGGGCTGCCGTGCTGGCGCCGGTTGGAGCGCCAGCGGAGGTGCGGTTTGAAGACGTGCGATTCTCCTACAACCCGGACCGAGAAATTCTGAAGTCCATCAGCTTTGTCGCCGCCCCCGGCCGGAAGGTGGCGCTGGTCGGGCCTACCGGGTCCGGCAAGTCCACCATCAGCCGGCTGCTGTTCCGGTTCTACGACACCACGGCGGGTACGGTTTTTGTGGACGGGAAGGATGTCCGGGAGATCACGCAACATTCCCTGCGCGCCGCGATCGGCGTGGTGCCTCAGGATACCGTGCTGTTCAACGACACGATACTTTACAACATAGCCTATGGCCGGCCGGAGGCGAGTGTCGCCGAGATCGAACAGGCGGCACGGTTCGCGCAGATTCACGACTTCATCGTCTCGCTGCCGCAGGGCTACAAGACCAAAGTGGGCGAGCGCGGGCTGAAACTGTCCGGCGGCGAGAAGCAGCGGGTGGCAATTGCCCGCACCATCCTGAAAAATCCGCGCGTCTTGATCTTGGACGAGGCGACCAGCGCTCTCGATACCGCGACGGAGCAGGAAATCGGCGCCGCCCTGCGGTCGATCGCCCATGACCGGACCACGCTGGTCATCGCCCACCGCCTCTCCACGGTGACCGACGCGGACGAGATCCTCGTTCTCCGGGAGGGCGAAATTGTCGAGCGCGGCAGCCATGCGGCCTTGTTGGAGGCAAACGGCGTCTATGCCGGGATGTGGGCGGCGCAGGTTGAACTCGACGAGGTCGCGGAGGATGTCGGCGTCGACCCCGCGCATCTCCAAAAATCCGTCTCTGAGGCAGCGGAATAGTTCGGTCCGGCTGGCCGCGCCGGGTGGTAGCGGCGGAAAAATATCCTAACTCTGGACCGAGGCAGGATGGATGGAGTGATGAACGGAAAGCAGCCGGCGCCGGAGAAGGACCTACACCATGCGGGGCAGGTCGTCGACAAAGCCATTGAATATCTGGTGGGTCAGCACGTCAGCGAGCTGGCCATCGCCTCTGCGCTGTTGGGCGGCGCCATGGGGCTATTGACCCGCAGCCTGCCAGACGATGTCGTGGTGCAGATCCTGAACAACGCGATCGAGAGTGTGGAGTCTGGGGAAATGCGGAGTAAAGCGGGCAAGGACCACGCTGGCGAGGCTTGACCGCGCGGGGGCTTTTGGCCATAAGGCAAACGGTATTCGGGCTGACGCAGGTCAGCCCGCTTTTGCGTTTTATAGGGTGTAAGAGATGTCTCGCCGCTGTGAGTTGACTGGAAAGACCGTGCAGGCCGGCAATAATGTCAGCCACGCCAACAACAAGACCCGCCGCCGGTTCCTGCCAAACCTGCAGGAAATATCCCTGCTGTCGGACGTGTTGGGTACCGTCCGACTGCGGCTTTCCACCCGGGCGATCCGCTCGATCGAGCATAATGGCGGCCTCGATGCGTTTTTGATGGGCCAGTCCGATCGGCAATTGACCGAGGAAGGTCAGGCCCTGAAGCGCCGATTGGTTCGCGCGACCGCAAAGAAGGACGCGAAGGCGGCCTGATCCGCCGCGCGCGGGCGGTCGGCTGTGACCCATGGTCATCCAGGTCACGCCACGGCTCGAGATTGAAGAGTCTGACCTGGAAGAGCAGTTTATCGCCGCGTCTGGTCCGGGTGGGCAAAATGTCAACAAGGTCGCGACCGCAGTTCAACTTCGTTTCAACCTCGCGGGTTGCGCCAGCCTGCCGGAGGGCGTGAAGGCCCGGCTCGTCGCACTCGCCGGCCGCCGACTCAATAATGCCGGCGTCGTCGTGATCACCGCCAACCGCTTTCGCACCCAGTTGCAAAATCGCGAGGATGCCCGCGCCAGGCTGCTTGAGATGATACGATCTGCCGCCATTGCGCCGGTGTTCCGCAAGCCTACGCGGCCGACAAAAGCTTCAAGGACCCGACGCCTCGAAGCCAAGAGCCGGCGCGCTGACACCAAGCGCCAGCGCCGCGCCACCGACGAGTGAGCTTGCGCGAAACGCGCACGATTGTTAACAAATTTCTTAGATGACGGTGCCCTTGACGGGGTGAAACGGGAATGCGGACGCCTTTCGGGGCCAAGGCCGCGGCTGCCCCCGCAACTGTGCGTGGCGAGCCTGCTTAACCCATTGTCTTTGGACGAGAAGGGCGGAGCAAAAGAGGCGCTGACCCACAAGCCAGGAGACCGGCCGGCATCGAGACATTTGCGCGCGGATGGGCGGGGTGCACCATGCGCGGAGGGGAGAAAGACCCCGAGCCTCTGTCGTCGTTTTTCTGGCTCGCCCGGCTGTGCTGGGCGGTGCCGCGCAGGAGGCTGTATGCCAAACCAACAACTGGTCGGGCTGTGCCTGATCACCGCCCTCGTCCCCTTGACCGCAACCGCGGACAATCCTTCGCTTCCCATCATCACCGTCTCCGCAACGCGGGTGCCGACCGCTGCCAGCAATGTCCCGGCGGGCGTTACCGTGATCACACGCAAGGAGATCCTTGCCCGCGGCTATGCGACCCTCGTCCAGGCGCTGAGCGCTGTGCCCGGTCTTGGCGTCGTGCAGTCCGGCGGGCCGGGCGGCGAGGCCAGCGTGTTCATCCGCGGCACCAATTCGGAGGATGTGCTGGTGCTGATCGACGGCGTGCCGGCCAACGACCCCTCCGACCCGAACGGCGCCTTCAATTTCGGCGAGGACATACTGGACGATATCGACCGGATCGAAGTTGTCCGCGGACCGATGTCCGGCCTGTACGGCACCAACGCGGTCGGCGGCGTCATCGACCTGATCACGCTGCAAGGATCGGGCAGGCCGCACGCGGACATCACGCTGGCCGGCGGTTTTCCGAGCCAGGGGCGGGGGAGTGCGACGATCGCCGGCTCGACCGGGCCGTTCGATTATGCGTTCAACGGCGGCATTGACGAGGAATCCGGCTTTGATGACACGGCGAAGCGGCTGTCCGTTTATATGAGCAATAAGGACCCGTTCCGCTCAAAAACCGGCGACGTCAATTTGGGGTACACGCCTGTCGCGGGAACGAGGGCTTACCTGATCATCCGCGCCCGCGACTCGGATGCGGGTTACCCCGACCTTGGCTATCCAATCTTCGACGATCCAAATGAAATGAGTTACGATGAAAATCTGTTCGGCAAACTCGGCGTGAGATCCGACCTGCTGAATGGATTGCTGACGACCGAATTGTTCGTTGCCCGGATCATCGACAACCGGCGCTACTCCAACCTTTTCGACGCCAACGATCCAAACTTCGCCTCAGCCAACGACCACTATCACGGCTACCGAACCGACGTTCAGTGGAACAATATTTTGCGCGCGCCGGATTTCGGAACGGATTCGTCGGTCAATTTCGGCATTGAATACATCAATGATACGGCGAAGGAGAATGTGGATGAGAGCGGCTTCACCGAAAACGTCAATGCTTCGCAGCATTCGGTGGCCGGGCATGTCGGCGCGCAGACGACGCTGGCCAACCGTCTAACCATTACCGCTGCGCTGCGCGACGATGCGGTGTCCAGCTTCGGCAATGCGCTGAACGGGCGCATTGGCGGCGTGCTGGCGATCCCGGAGGCCGACCTCAAGCTGAAATCTTCGTACGGGACCAGTTTCCTCGCGCCGTCTTTGTTCGATCTCTATGGTGTCGACAATTTCGGCTATGTCGGTAATCCGAACCTGCGCCCAGAACGTTCCGCGGGCTACGAGGCCGGGACGGAATTTCTGCTCCCCTATGCCGATGTGTCGGCGACCTATTTCAACAGCGCCATCAACGATCTGATTACCGCAACGCCGGATTTCGATTCGGAGGAAAATATCGGGCGCGTGAACATCAGCGGCGTCGAGACCGCGCTGGTGATCACACCTGCGACCTGGCTGACGGCCGATCTGACTTACACCTACACAGACGCGCGGGACGCCACCACCGGCGACGAGTTGCTGCGACGGCCGGAGAACACGGGATCTGCCACGGTCACTTTTTCGCCGACTCAGCGGCTCAGCATCGTCCCGCAGATCGAGTATGTCGGGCGCTTCGTCGACTATCTCTATGCCAATGACGGCTATCCGACCGGCGACGGCAGCGCGGACCCCGGCACAATCTTCAACCTGACAGCGAGCTACAAACTCGCGCAAAATCTCAGCGTGTTTGCGGACGGCAAAAACCTCCTCAATTCGAATTTTGAGCCGGTAAACGGGCTACAGATCCCAGGTGCTTCCTTCCTGCTCGGCGTCCGCGCCACCATCCAATAGGCGAAAACGGCGGGCATCTCGCGATGCCCGCCGTTCCGGATCAGACCAACGTGTTCAGAAGAACTTCGCGAAGCGAAGCTCAAAGTTGCGGTTCAGCGGTTGGCCGTGCGCGGCAACGTCGTACTCGCCGATCGCCATCACCTGCAGGGTTGGCGACAGGAAGCTCGCCAGAATAAACCGCAGCTGCGTCTCATTGGTCCGGTTGCCGGAGTCGACCACAGCGCCGTCGCGCAGCTCGTAAGTCTGCTTGCCGCCGAAGGATTGATAGAGACCGGGTGCGAAATACGCACCCATTGCCGGCGCGAATTCATACGGGACATAAACCCGCAGCTCCGCGCCCGGCTGTTCCCGGAACGTCGCCGGTACGCCGCTCTGGTTCGCGAGCGGGTTGTGGACACCAAGCAGCGAATAGATCGCCGGAATGCTGTTGGCGGTGACCTCGGGGCTGACATCCTCGGACTTGCTGTTGTTGCCGTAGAAATAGGCTTCGCCCCAGACCTCGATGGCGACGTTGGTCGTCGTTGGCCTGCCGAGCACGGTGGTGCGAAAGCCGGCCTCCAGTTCTTCCGTCCAGACATCTTGCGCGGGATTCAACACGTAGTTCTTGTTGAAGCTGCTGACCGGGGGCGAGACCCAGGGGCCGACCGCAAGATAGGTGCCCGTGGCTGGATCATTGATCGGGAAGGCAAACGCCCCGAAATTGGGCTGCGCGAAGCCGCTGTGGTTGGATAGATTGGCCTTGCCCGCTCCGAACGCCGGCAGTCCGGGTGCCGGTGCCGGGATGTCGGGTATGCCCAGTTGCTGCGTGCCGAGAAAGTTGACGATCGGCACATAGGCCTGCAGGCCGACTTCCATTCCGCTGAGACTGAATGTGCGGACATAGCGCAGCACCGTGACGATGTCTGAGATATGTGTGTCTTCCGTCGTGTTCGCGCCGTGCGTCGCACCGAACGTCCCGGCATCCTGAAACTCCTCGTAATCGAGGGCGATGTTGATGTTCAGCGGGGGCGCGATCGCGTCCCCCGCCAACGGGTCCGAGGCCAATGCGGCCGGCGCCGCCAAGCCGACGAATGAAAATGCCGCGCCAAACCACCAGGCGCGTTTAAACGCTTCGCGTAACGACATGTCTGTTTCCTCCAGTATTTATAACGCGGTAACCTTCTGGCGACCGATTTGTCACAGTATGTCACGCGAACGACCCGCAACTGTCAATTACCATTGCCGCTTGCGTCAGGGAGTTCTGGTTGGTGTGGCCGGCCGGCAACAGGTCTTCGCGGTACACACGAAGATTGCATCACCCGGCCCAGGCTTGTTACGCAGATCGCGTGACAGTGATCAAACAAATCGCGGCGGGGAGCATCGCCGTTGCTGTGGCCGTTCTGGCCGTAAAATTTCTCGCGGCGCGGATCAGCGGCAGCGCCGCGCTATTTTCGGACGCGCTTGAATCGCTGGTCAACGTCGCTGCTTCTTCGCTCGCCCTCTATGCGCTGATCGCGGGGGCCAAGCCACCGGACCGGCAGCATCCTTATGGCCACGCGAAGGTCGAGTTACTGAGCGCGGTGGCGACCGGCGGGATGATCCTGGTGGCCGCCGAGTTGATTTTCCAACGTGCGATCATCGTACTGCTGCATCCGGTTGTCCTGGCGCCGCTTAACGGCGCGCTGGGGCTTGGCCTGCTGCTCAACCTGCTCGCCAGCGTGATCAACGGTGTCTGGGCAATTCTCCTCGCGCGGGTCAGCCGGCGCTCACCCGCGCTGCGCGCGGACGCCCGGCATCTCGCGACGGACGTGGTAACCACGATTGGCATCGTCACAGCCCTGGCCAGCGCGGCGGTCTTTCACCTCCCGGTCCTGGACCCGATCATCGCCATCGCGATTGCCATTCAGATCGCTGTCATGGGCGGGCTCACCATGCTGCGGTCGCTCAGCGGTCTGTTGGACGAGGCGCCGCCGCCGGTGATGACCGCGCGCGTCCACGACCTGGTTCGCCAGCACGCGACCGGCGCGATAGAGGCGCATGATCTGCGTATCCGACAGGCAGGGCCCGCAAGTTTTCTGGAATTCCACCTCGTCGTGCCGGGGACGATGACGGTGGCGTCCGCGCACGAAATCTGCGACCGGATCGAAGCGGCGTTAAAGCAGGAATTGGGCGGCGTCGTCATCACCATCCACGTCGAACCGGAGGTGAAGGCAAAGCACCAGGGCGTGCTGGTGCCGTGAGCACGGACAATCCGGTGACGCCGGACGCCGCCGAACTGCTCAGCGCCTCGGCCCAGATGGTCGCCGCGGCGGCTGACCAGGCGCTGCTGTTGCTGACCGGCGAGATGACGACCCAGCCGCAACCAGATACCCCGCTGCTGACCTTGACGAACGAAATGATGGTCCGGCCCGCCGCTTCGGCGCTGCCGGCCGGGCTGGCGCGGAGCCTGATTTCGCCGGTGGTGCAGCCGGCGACCGCGCCGCGGCTACGGCTGGCGCGCGGCTTCGTCCTGGCGCTTGGCCTTCATGCCCTGGTTCTGGGATGCGTCGTGGCTGTCATTTTTTGGCACAAACAGCATCCACCGCCGCGGGACGTGGTGATCGCGATGGCGATGGAGAGCGCCCCCGCCACCGGCGCCGCGGCGCAGGCGCCAAAGCCGGTGCAAAGAGCGCCGATGCCGGCTCCGATGGCGGCCAAACCAGCGCCGATAAGCCCGGCGGCGCCCCCGGCCCCGGTGGTCGAAAAGCCCGCCATCATCCCGGTGGCGACCAGGCCGGCCCCACGGCCGCCGTCACCGAAACCGCTGCCGCCGACCCTGGCTTCGACGCCGGACGCGACCCCCGGACCGCCGCATCTGCCGCACCCGGCCCCCGCGATCGACGTCGCGACGATCCCAGCACACCCGGACGACAACAGCACCAATCCGCCGCCGGACTACCCGCAACTATCCCGTGACCGCGGCGAGGAGGGGGAGGTGGTGCTGAGCATCCACGTCCTCGCGGACGGCCTGCCGAGCAGCGTATCGATCGCGACGAGTTCCGGCTATCCGATGTTGGATGACGCCGCGCGCGACGCGGTGCTGCGCTGGCATTTTGCTCCGGCGCTTCGCGCGGGGGTGCCGGTGGACTGGGATTTGTCCTACCGGATCCTCTTCCAGTTGCAATAGCGCGTTGGACGGGCCACGACGCGCTTACTGTGTATCGATTGGCCGGAACTCGCTAAAAAATAAGGTTTTGTTTTGTTTTGTCAGAATGATCTTCGGAAAACTCGGGTTTTGACATAATGTTGACGCCAACGTGAAGATGGGACAGCGTACGGGGCGGGGTCAATTCATAGACAAGACATCCGAATAGATGCAGACATTACTCGTTTGTTAATTCCGGCGTTATACGCCTGTGTTGGCATCCTTGCATGAGGTCAAATGAGTCTTTCGCCGTCCGTCCCGCAGCATTGGAGCGTATTGTGATCCTGAGCCGCCTGCGTCGCGCGATGCGGATTGCCACGGACGACCGGCGCGGCAGCATGATGGTGGAATTCGCGATCGTCGGCCCGATCTTTTTTCTGCTGCTGTTTGTCGTGTTCGAGGTTTCATACGACGCTTACTTGAACGAGGTCCTGGACACCGCCGTTCAGGCAACCGCGCGGCAAATCCAAATCGGCAACACCCAGGCCACTGGGGAGCCGGACGGCACCACCCGTAGCAACCTGATCAACAACTATCTGTGCCCGAACGCACTTGGCCTGCTCAAATGCAATAATCTCTACCTGCGGATCGAGCGGATTGATACCTCCGCGTGCCCCGGCGGCAGCGGCACCGCCGATCTGTACGACGCTAGTTCCGGCAGCCTGCCGCTTTCGGGTAATTCGCTTGGCCTTTCTTTGTACGGTGGCACCGGCAGCGGTGGACCGACGACCTGCCAATACTCCACGTCCGTGTCCGGCTTCTGCGTCGCCGGCCCCAGCAACGGAACGCCCGAATTCATCGTGCTCAGCGCAATCTACGTCGCGCCGAGCTTCTTGCAGCGCCTGATCGGCGATACGGTCACCTATAACGGTAAGACCATTCGGGCCATGATCTCGAACGCCGCCTTCGTGACCGAGGGCTTTACCTCCGCTTACACCGGAAGCTCCCCATGCTGACCGGCTGGCTCCGACGCTTCCGGCGCGACCGCCGGTCCACCGCGGCGCTCGAATTTGCTTTTATTGCGCCGATTCTTGTGGCGCTGTTGCTCGGCACCTATGAAATTGCCAACGCCGCCCTGATCTATGAGGAAGTGCAAAACGCCGCGCACGCCATCCCGGCATCGGTCAGCGATCTTGCCGTGCAGGGGGATGGCTCAACGACACTGACCTACGCGCAGATCCAACTCGCGGCGTCGGAAATCTGGGAGGACATGCCGGAGCTGAGGCGCGGCTTCCAGGACGGCACGAAATCGATCACGATCTCCTCGGTCACGTTCATCCCCACGCTGCCGCCATCCTCCACCACCGCCACGGCAGCGAATCAGGCAACCTGCACGCCGAGCAAATCGTCAAACGTCACCTGCACCTATACGCCGACGGTGATCTGGAGCGTCGCTTATGTTGGCGGGGATAGCGGCCGGTCGTTCAGTCAATCCGCGATCCGCTCCTGCTCCGGCAAGCCCTCGCTCGGAAGCCAGTCTAACGCCACGGTCTTGAACACCACCTCGACCGCCAGCCAGACCCCGTTCGCGGCTGTGGTCGGCGGACTGAACGACGAAGCGCCGCAAAGCTCCGGCATCAAGGCCACGACTGTCCCAACCTGGAGGGATAGCGATCTGACCTCGCTACCGACCTATCAGGTAGCCGATCCGGACCCGAACATGGCGCCGCCGTCACCGATCCTGGTCGTCGATATCCATCTGCAATATCAGCCGATCTTTGGAATCGTGATCAAGAACGGGATTGACTTCTACGCGACCGGATTCTGGCCGGTCCGCAGCGTGAAGACGGACACCAGCACGAACGGCGTAACCTCCCCGCTGACATTGACCGAGCAATTCACCACAATCAGCACGGACACTGCCGCGGACGCAACGGCCGGGGTGGTGGCGGGTGCACCCAGCGGAACCTATTGCGTCAACACCAGCCCGTATCTGTACCCGGCTGCAGCCATCGTGACGGGAACATCATGAAGACAATTTTTTCACGGTTCAACCGCAGCCGCCGCGGCGCCGTCGCGGTAATTTTTGCCATCACGCTGGTGCCGCTGGTCTTGCTGATCGCGCTGACGATCGATTTTTCGTTCTTCATGGAAGCCCGCTCTCAAATACAGCTGGCGGCGGACGCCGCCGCCACCCACGCCGTGCGCGCCGCCACCGGCACCTACGCGCTGGAAACCACGGACGGGATTGCGACGCAGACCGCCCAGGGCGACGCCATCACCGCCGGAGAAACCGCCGGCGCCGATTGGTTCACGGCGCAGCTGGGCCAATTGCCGACCGCCTATGTCCCAGCCACGACGGCAAACCTGCCAAAGGGCAACCCGTACGTCCAGGTCTTCGCCACAACCAACCCATCGGGCTTCAGCGCATCGGTAAGCTATGACGGCATCTACCCGCCGTTTTTCAATCATCTGTTCGGCGCTTCGCAGAACTGGAATGTCGCCGGCACCTCGGGCGCCGCGGCCCAATACTCCTATGTCGAGATTCTGATGTTGCTGGATACCTCGAACTCTATGCTGCTCGGGGCAAATCCGTCCGATATCCAGACCATGAGCCTGAACACGATCTGCATGCCGGACACCGCTGTCGGACCCAGTATTGATAACAATACAACCATTCCGGATGGCGGCGACAATCCGCTGATCTTGAATGGCACTTTGATCTACGACGCGCCATTCCTGTCCGACGGCAATCAGATCAACTTCAAGACGGCGAACATTCCGCACTACAAGGAAGCCGGCACGGACGGCACGTCCGGGACGTGCGATTCCGGATATCGGGTTCAGGATTTCGCGCCGACCCATTTCTCGGGCAACAACGGGTACGCTGGTGCGCCTTGCGCACTGGCCTGTCACATCACCAACACGAAGGTGAATGGGAATTTCGCTGATCTATACGGCTGGGACCGCAGTCTGGGCGTGACGTTGCGATTGGACGTGGTCTTACAGGCGACTGAGAACGTCATTCAGAGCATGATCAACACCGAACAAGCAGCTCAGCAATACGCCATCGGACTTTACCAATTCAATACCCAGCTTAATAATATCAATGGATCCGATGTCGCCGTGCTTGCGCCTGGAACGCAGGGAACGATCGGCGACGCATCAGGTGATCTCAGTCCTGAGGCGACTTATAATCTGCCTGCCGTACTTCAGGATGTCTATAATATCGACTACACGCACGCGCCGGAGGACACATTTCCGCCAATCTATGCACCGCCAGCCGGCCAGACGGGGAGTAACGGAAACACGAATTTCCCCACGGCCGTAAAAAACCTGGTCAACGGCACCGCGACCGGTGGGACCGCGCTATCGCCAGTCATCAACAACGCGACCAACACGCCTGGCGACACGGCCGCGAATCCACAAAAAGATATCTTCATCGTGACGGACGGCATGGAGGACGAATGCGGATATTGCGGCACCGGCACGCGAGTCCAGGGGGAAATGACGTCTGTTAACGCTGAAAATGGCACCAGTTCCCAATACGCGCCAGTGTGCAAGCTGTTTAAGAACCTCGGCTTCACGGTCTATGTTTTGTATGTGACTTACTATCCGCCGCCGCATATCAGCGTTTATTACGCTCCCTATGGATCGCCGACCGATAACTATACAAACGCAGACTATCCCAGCATTTACGATCAAGATGAGCGCGACATGGACCAACCGGCCAACAACACCGGCGTGACGCCGATCAACTCGGCCTATCCAGACGATTCGCCGAACGAATCAGCCTTGCGGGCCTGCGCGAGCACCACCGGTGGCGTAAGCGACTTCTATGTGGCAACCGACGCTGCCGACATCACCAATCAGATGTCCGGGATCCTGAAATCCGCGCTTACATCGGCAATTCGCATCACGAACTAGTGTCCTGCCCCTGAAGTCCGCCATACCTCATGGCTGCCTTCAGGGGCAGGACACTGAAAACAAAATAACGAATGCGACTGGATCGACCTAAGACTGTCCGTAGGCACCGGCCTTACAGGCAAGCGGGTGCACTCCGATTTGTTTCGACAAGGCGAAAGCGCCATCGTCCCGGCGTCGAAACCGGTGATTTCGAGACATTCCGACGGCGAACTCCGTTCTAGAAATCGAATTTTTAAAAGATCAACACAAATCCCGCGATTCTTGTTTCTGGTTCGTAAGATTAGTCTAAATGACCAGAAACACCTGAAGAACGCTTAAATAGACAGCACCGTTTCCAAATCCGCCCCCTCCCTCCGATTCATCCATTATTAACGAACGTCGGGGCATTCTGCGACGGTTTGTTGGTCGGCAAGCCGTGTTCGCCGGGTGCTGGCACCGCCGGCGTTTCATGGACAGGCCTGCCGGTCCGTTACATAAACAGAATTTTCTCTTGATGATGTTACCCTTCTTTCAAGCTAAGCCTGGGGATCAACGTTGAGTACGAACTTCCTGTTCTGGACCCAGAACGTAATATGATCCGGCGCGCGCAACAGCACCGCCAACGGCACAGCCGGGCAATGGCGGTTCTGCAGGAGCGGCGGGGTGCCGCGGCCCTGGAGTTTGCCATCTGTGGGCCGATTTTCTTGCTCCTCCTGTTCTTCGTGTTCGAAATCTCGTATGACCTGTTTCTGCAGGAATGCCTGAACAGCGCGCTCGCGTTCAGCGCCCGGCAAATGCAGATCGGCACGACGCAAGAATCCGCGGCGACCGGCGGAAACAGTTTCATCAGTGCGTATCTTTGCCCGGACGCCTTCGGCTTCCTGAATTGCAAGAATCTCTACCTGCGGGTCGAGGTCATCAACTCATCGTTCACCACGGACTGCACGGACCTGTACCAGGTTACCACCGGCGAGCTGCCGATCACGAACGGCGTGCTGCAGCTTGGCAGCTTCAGCTCCGTCAACGGTGCCGGCATCGGCACGCAGATCGCGTCCACTACCTGCGACAGCACGGCCGGCCAGGGCGTCTGCAACCCGACCGACAGCGAGCTGGTGCTGTTGACCGCGGTCTATCTGGGTCCGAGTTTTCTGAACGGCCTGCTGCCGGGCGCGCAGACCTACAGCTACAATGGCAGCGACGTGCGCGCGCAACTTGCGTCCACCGCGTTCCAGACTGAGGATTTTACCCCGGTCACCAACCCGCCCGACCCATGCAAATAGCCCGAAGAACTGGACGCCGCGGCGTCCGCCGGGACGAACGCTCCAGCGTCGCCCTGGAATTCGCGCTGGTAGCGCCGATCCTGGTGATCCTGTTCTTCGCGTTTTATGACATTTCCGACGCCATGATTACCTATGAGGAAGTGTTCAACGCCGCGCGCGTCATTTCCTCCTCGGTCACCAATATCTCCGTGCAGGGCGCGGACGCGTCGACCAAGCTCTATTATGGCCAGATCCAGCTCGAAGCCTCGGCGATCTTCGCGCAGATTCCGACCATCAGGTCGGGTTTCCATAACGGCATCAAGTCGATCACGATATCCTCGGTCAATTTTGAGGAAAAGGCGACCACGCCGGCCTGCACGCCGGGGGTGAATTGCGTGTACCTGCCCTTCGTGGTGTGGAGCGTTGCGTATGCCGGGCCGCCGGCGGCGGATTCGGGCCTGTCCTTCACCGGGACGCTGCGAAGCTGCGCCACCGACACGACGATTAACGGCGTGACCAGCCTGAACGTGAACTCCGCGCTGGCGCAAACCGCACCGAACGCCGGCCAGGCGAGCGACCTGACATCACTGCGAACCCTCTACGTCACCAACCAGACCTATAATACGAGCGGCACGCAATACCCGGCGGCGCCGGACCCGATCATCGTGGTAGACGTGCATTATCAGTACGTTCCCCTGTTCAATCTGTTCGTAAAATCGCCGATCGATTTCTGGGCAAACGGCTACTGGCCTTTGCGCAGCGTGCAGACAACCGAGCTGAACACCGCCACCAACACGTTCACGCCGCTGCAGCCGGACCAGCAATACACGCAGATCGTCGCGACGCCGACGACGGAGAACGGCGCCTTCACCGGCTATACGATCGTCGGCGGTACAAACACCAACGGACAGTTGAGCGGCGGGCAGGTTTATCCGCCCACCTCGGGACTTTCCGGCGCCAGCCCCCCCACGAGCACGTACTGTATTTCGCCCTATTACGCAGAACCCTCGACATGAGAGCGCCGCTCGGCCGTTTCGTGAAGACGCGGAGGGGTGCGATCGCGATGATTTTCGCGCTCTCTCTGGTGCCGCTCATATTGCTGATTGGTCTGACCGTGGACTATTCGTTCTACGTCCAGGCGCGCGCGCAGGCGGAAATGGCAGCGGACGCGGCCACCACCCATGCGGTGCGCGCGGCGAACGAGACCTACACCTACGAAACGGCGATCAACGGCACCAGCACGGCGGCCGAAGCAGCGGCCGCCACCGAGGCCGAGGCCGCCGGAAAGGCGATTGGCGGGGACTGGTTCGACGCCACACTGGGCGTCATGCCGCGCGCCTCGATCACAGGCCCGCCGGACATCAACGTGGTACCGAATGCGAACGGTTCCGCCGGCTTCACCGCAACAATCTCGTTCGCCGGCACATACCCGCCGTTCTTCGCTTATCTGTTCGACCACCGGCCCTGGAACATCAACGGATCGGCGGCGGCGTCCTCGGCCTATAACTATGTTGAAATCCTGATGCTGCTGGATAATTCGCCGTCGATGCTGATCGGGGCAACGCCGACGGATATCCAGACACTCGAGACGATCAGCGTCTGTCCGCCCACATCGATCGACCCGAGTTTCGAAGGCAACACCTGGAACTGGTTTTACCAAGACGTACCCAACGTGCAAAACGCCAGCGGCGGTTACGGGGACGTTCCGGAGGGCTCACCCGTTACAGCGGCGAATCTGATCCTCAATTACACGCCAGGATCCTATCAGACCAAAAACTACGGGGAAAGCTACGACGGGGAGGGATATAATCCCGGACATTGCGCGTCAGGCTGGACCGGCCCCGGCAATTCATCGCCTTACGCGCCCTGTGCCTTCGCGTGCCACACGACGACGAATACGATGTCCTTCACGGGAACCAATTCGACGACGTATCCGTTCATCGACGGTACCTATCCAGCCGATTACTACGGTCTGGCGCGTGCCTATTCGATGCCGAACGGGACCACGGCACCAACCACCATCACCTTGCGCCTCGACGTGCTGCAATCCGCGGCGTCCCAGGTGATCAAGGCGATGGAAACCAACGAGGCGGCAGCCGACCAGTTTTCCGTGGGCGTGTACGAGTTCAACAGTGACGTGACGCCGATCTTTCCGACCAGCACAAACGGCCTGCAGCCAGAGGCGTCAACGGACCTGCCGGACGCCGCCAGCGCAATCGCCGCTGCCCCGATCCCGCTCGAGTCCGATCCGAGCAAGGGATACACAAATTTCCCGACGTCCGTGGCCGACCTGATCAGCGGCAAGGAGGTGACGAGCGGCACCACATTTGGCTACCAAGGATCAACGACCGGACTGACCGCCGCTGGCTCCGGCGCAACTGCCACCGCGCCACAGAAGGACATTTTCATCGTCACCGACGGTTTGGAGGACACCCCGTACCCAAGTACATCGGACAGTTTCCGAAGAGAGGGGGAGATGACCGGCTTCGGTGCCGAAAGCGCCACGAATGATGAGACAGGCAGCACACCGTGGGTATGCAAGTCGCTCAAAAACCTCGGTTTCACCGTTTACGTGCTCTATATCGACTACGAACCTCTCTCGAACACCTTCTATCAAAAGACCAACAAGGCGTCCGACGTCTATATCAACGCCGACTATCCAGCCCTGAGCGACGGAACCACAAAAGACTACGCGGAGGCAACGGCAACCTCGGAAGCCAGTCCGCCGAGTGCCACCGTCAAGACGCTCCCGCCCGATGAAGCCGGCCTCTACGCCTGCGCGTCCAGCCCGAGTGACATTTTTGAGGCGAGCAGCGCGTCGGACATTGCCACGGCGCTGAACGCGATGCTGGCGTCGGCCCTGACCTCGACCATCCAGTTGACGCACTGACCCCAGCAAAATCGTGCACGGCGGCAACGGTCCCGGTTTCAGTTGCGCGCGACAAGGTTCCGGGCATCATCAAGGACCGACTCAACGGTCTGATCGAGCGGGTAACGGGGCTGCCAGCCCAGGACATTCTTTGCGTAATCGGCGCATCCAAGCGCGCGGGGAATTTCGACCGGACGCAGCCGCGCCGGATCTTCCTCAACAGCGATGGGACAGCGGGCGCGCCGCAGCAGCATCTCCAGCAACGCGCCGATTGTCACCGCCGATCCGCTGGCGATGTTGATGATGCCGTTCGCGGGAATATCCTCAATCCTGGCGATACAGGCGGCATAAGCCGAACAGACGTCACGAACGTCGAGAAAGTCCCGCTCCGGCGTCAGCGCGCCCACCTGGATTACCGCCGCCTGCAACCCGGCCTCGATCCGCGCGATCTGGCTCGCGAAGGCCGGGAGGACGAACCTATCGCTTTGACCAGGGCCAGCGTGGTTGAACGGGCGGAGCCGGACCAGAAGCAGACCCCGCGCGGCCAGGGCCGCCAGCGCCATCTCGGCTGCCGCTTTGGTGGCGGCATAAAGGTTCATCGGGTTCAGGGGCGCTGCCTCGTCCAGCGCCGCACCCGTCCGGAAGCTGCCGCCATAGACCTCGGCACTGGAGACAAATAGCAACCGGCAATCGGGCGCATGGCGCATGATCGCCTCCGCGATGTTGATTGCGCCGTGCAGGTTGACGGCCCAGGCCCGCGCCGGGTCGGACGCGGCGGCGCCGACGGCGGAGATCGCCGCCAAATGGATGCATATATCCGGCTGCTGAGCCGCAATGCCGGCGAAGACCGCGGCTCGGTCGACGACATCCAGCCGGGTCTCGCCACGGCCCAGCAGAGTTGCCTGGGGGAAGCCCGCGGCGAGGGTCGGCAGCAAATGGCCGCCGACGAAGCCCTCCGCACCCGTGACCAGGATGCGCTTAGGTCTCATTGCCGGGCCTTATGCCTCGCGATGTCGGCGTCCACCATCTCAGCGGCGAGTTGCTCCAGCGTGATGCGCGGACGCCATCCGAAAGTGCGCGCGGCCTTGGCCGCGTCGCCATGCAGCACGTCCACCTCCGCCGGCCGCAGCCGGGCGGGATCCAGCCGCACATGATCGGCGGCCTTCAGACCAGCGTGGTTGAAGGCAAGGTCGCAGAATTGCCTGACACTGGCGGTGCGGCCGGTCGCGATCACGTAATCGCCCGGCGTATCCTGCTGCAGCATCAGCCACATCGCCTCGACATAGTCCGCGGCGTGGCCCCAATCGCGCATCGCGTCCAGATTGCCGAGCGGCAACTCGCTGGCAAGGCCGAGCTTGATCCGCGCCACCCCATCGGTGATCCTCCGCGTCACGAATTCAATCCCGCGCAGCGGACTCTCATGGTTGAACAGGATGCCGGATGATGCGTGCAGCCCGAAACTCTCTCGGTAGTTCACGGTCATCCAGTGGGCGTAGAGTTTGGCGGCGGCGTAAGGCGAGCGGGGGTAGAATGGCGTCGTCTCATCCTGCCGTGCCGCCTGTATTTTACCAAACATCTCGGAGGACGAGGCCTGGTAAAACCTGGCGCCGGGCAAGGCAATTCGCAGCGCCTCCAGCATGTTGACCGCCCCCATACCGGTGACGTTGCCGGTCACCAGCGGCTGCTGCCAGGAGGTTGCAACGAAACTCTGCGCGGCAAGGTTGTAGACCTCGTCCGGCCGGTGTTCTGCCAACAGCCGGATCAGGCTCGAAAGGTCGGTCAGGTTGCCGTCGACGAGCTCGACCCGATCGAGAATGCCGAGCCAACGCAGCCGCTCGCCGATCACGTCCGAGGAAGCCGAGCGGCGGATCATGCCGACGACGCGGTAACCTTTGTTCAGCAAGAGAGCGCTCAAATAGGCGCCGTCCTGGCCGGTTGCACCGGTGATCAAAGCTGTTGGCATTCTGTTGGTCCCCGTTACGCAAATCGGCGATATTGACGCTGATAGTGCAAATTCAAATGATTGGAAGCCGCATATTCAAGAATTGACACGATCCCGCGCTCTATTAGACCGCTTGTGCGACGCAGTAACATGCGCCATTTACACAATCTGCTTAATATCCGGGGCGTTCTTCAATGGCAGTCTGGCTGGATCTGGAAGACCTGGTGCGATATTTTCACCATGATTCGCGACCGACCGGCATACAGAGGCTCAGTTTTGAGGTCTGCCGTGAATTGTGGCGGCTCGGCGGCGCGCAAGGCGAGGTCAAATTCTGCCGCCACGCGGGGACATCTTCGGGCTTCCGGACCATCCACTTCCCGTCTTTAGAAGCGGGTATCCTGGCGGCATCGGCTTCAGCGATCGTCGCGGCACCAATCTCCAAACCAGCCGCTCTTGTACCCCAGCCAACGACCCGGGCACCGAATGGCCTGGTCATGCGCATCGCCGGCTCCGGGCATCGGTTTCCGCCGCATATCCGGCGCCCCCTCGGCGTGATAGGCCGCGCCATCGTCCAAATCCTGGACGCCTTGCCGGACCTGGCGCGAGCCGCAAAACAGGAGATTACACCCGGCAACGCGCAGCGAATCCAGATCGGCGGGCACCAATTCGACCTGGAGGGTGACGATGCGGTTTTCCTGCCCGGCGACTGGCTCGTCAATCTCGGCGCCAATTGGGAAACTCCGTACAATTCAGACACCTTCGAATTCTTGCGGACGCATAACGTCCGGCTTGCGGTCCTCGCGCACGATCTGATCCCCGAGCTATTTCCAGAATGGGCGGTGAAGGCGAATGTTAAGAATTACCGCGCCTGGCTACGCTCATCGGTCATGGAGTCGAGCCAGTTATTCGCGGTTTCCAAAAGTACGGCGTCCGACCTGGTCGAGTGTCTTGAAAAAATGGGCAAGTCGGTACCGCCGCCGGTGGTGCTACCGGTGGGCAGCCTGCCACAGCCTGAACCCAGCCTGGACGTACCGGCTTCGGTCGAGCCGGGCCGTCCCTACGTGCTGCTGGTCTCGACAATCGAGATCCGGAAAAATCATACGCTGATGTTCCGCATTTGGCGGCGGCTACTGCGCTGCCTGCCCGCCGAGCGTGTCCCGGACCTGGTTTTCGCCGGCAAGGTGGGCTGGCTGACCGCCGATTTAATGCAGCAGCTGGAAAACTGCGACTGGCTGGATGGCCGGATACGCTTCGTTTCGTCGCCTTCTGATTCCGAGCTCGCGGCGCTGTATCGCGGTTGCCTGTTCACGGTGTTTCCGTCCCTTTATGAGGGGTGGGGCTTGCCCGTCACCGAAAGTCTGCGTTTCGGCAAAATGGTCGCCGCATCGAATCGCGCCTCTATCCCGGAGGCCGGCGGGGCGTTCTGCGCCTATTACGACCCGGAAAACGTCGACGAGGCTTATGAGGTGATTCGCGGCCTGATCGAGCAACCGGAACGCGTGACCGCGATGGAGGATCGGATCGAGACATCCTATCACCCGCCCAGTTGGGCCGACACGGCTGCGGCGCTACTGAATGCTTTGCTGCCCGAACCGGTTGCCGTGCTCGAACCATCCTCGTCGCAGATCAGCTTTCCGGTCGACGCCGATTAACCCTTTGGCCTGGGACTTGATCGCTTGAGGTTGGCGACCTTGCGTCAAACGCGTCTTATATTACCGCGCGTTAAGATCAATTTCCGCATTAACCGTCACGATCACGGTCACGGGGCCGGGAGCGGCCTGAGGCGGCGGGGCGGTTACGGCCATCGTCATGGCCCGCTCCGGCATAACCGGTCCCGGCATTCCAAAACTGACATCGAGCGTTCTGAAGTCGCCGACCCGTTCACGAAGAATTGCCGCTACCGCGCCGGCGTTCGCCTGGAGCTGACCAATCGCGTTCGACAGCGCCGTCCGTTGCGCTGCCGCGGCGCCGGCGGCTGACAGCTCGCCATCCAGCTGGTTAAGCAACAGCCCCTCCTGCTGTAGGCGCCCGACCAGCGTCGTGAACGCGATCGGCGGCACGCCGCCCGGCGCTGCCATCGTCAGGTTCAGCGTCTGGCTGACCTGAAAGCCATTGGGCCGCCCGTTCTGATCCGAAGTCTCCGACTCTTGGTAATCGGCCGTCGTGGCGGCGACACCAGCCGTCGCGCGGGCCTGCGCCAGCGCCCGCGCCATCAACCCGTTCACCTCCGCGGCCGCGGAGGCGGCGTCCGCGGCGCTCACTTCGACGGTCAAGCTGCCGACCATCTCGTCCGGCGCCACGGTAGCGCTGCCGTTCGCGGACAGCGTCAGCGCCGTCTGCGCCACGGCTGACCGGACGAGTGCGAAACCGAAGGCGGCGGCCAGTAAATACTTCATCATCCAAGCCTGCCAAAGCCCGCCCGGTTTGGCGAGGCCTTGCGAAATGTGAGGTTCGTCTTCAAGAGTTGCGCCCAGAATGATCCATGACGGGCAAGACAGTGACGCCGGTGAATCGACCGGCCCAGGATCAGCCGCGTTGCCTGTCCAACCAGCGATGATCGGCCGCGTCTATGGCGGCAGCAAGTGGGCGCATCTATTCCATGGCTCGCGGCGACGCGAGCCGCGCGAGACCGAAACCCTGTTGCATCTGAACGCGCTCTGCATGCCGGATGGCTCGATCGCCGATATCGGCGACACCGCCGATCCGGCCGATGTGTTCGCGGATACCGCATTTCCGCTCCGGGCTGGGCCGGGCGTTCCGCTTGGCGCGTTTCTGACCGGAGCACTTCCCGGTATCGTCGCGCAGCGGATGAGTTGGGAGAACGGCCGGGTAGCGTGCACCACGCCAACGTCCCAACAACGCGACATCCTCCGCCGGCTCGGTTTGCTCGACGGGTACGTGGCTCTGGCCAGCCCGGTCCGCTTCCAGCTGGCCGTCATGCAGGCCGGTACGCCGCCGCATCCGGCCCCAGCCAACGAGGCGACACTGGCCTTGTTTGCAGCGCTGCGAGCACCCGCCGCGACCGCGACCAAACGCTTTGCAATCCTGCCCAATCGCGAGCGGGAGATGTTTACGCTACGCAACCGGGCCAGCCTGACGGCTTGGCTGCGGGCCCGCCGCATCGCCGTCCTGGACCCCGATAAGCTGTCCTTCGACGGGACGGCCGCCGCCCTCGCCGAGACTTCGCTTCTGATCCTGGCGGATCCGACACAAGCTGGGTTGATCGGCCTGTGCGGCAGCTCGGCAAAGGTGCTGGAAATCACGCCGGAGGGTTGGACGGACACGCTCGCGCGCGACTTATGCGAAGCGCTGTCGTTAAACTGGTCCTTGCTGCTCGCCTCCGCTCCCAGTTATCCACTGCTGCAGCCTTTGGCTTTCGGTGTGCGCGTGCCGCTCTCGTACGAGGTTCCGATCAGCGTCCTGCATCACGCCTTGGAAACGGTGGGAATGTGAGCGTCGAGAGTGCTTCCAATCGCCGGGTTTATCCTCTTTTGATAATGGTCTAGCTCCTCGTCATGCTGAAAGGCGCCTTCACGGTCGGGATGTGGACGATGGCGAGCCGCGTCCTCGGCTTTGCCCGCGACATCCTGATCGCCGATATTCTTGGTACCGGCCCGGTGGCGGACGCGTTCTTTGTGGCTTTGCGGCTGCCCAATCTGTTCCGGCGGCTGTTCGGCGAAGGCGCATTCAACGCCGCCTTTGTTCCCTCGATCGCCGGAATTCTGCATACCGAGGGCATGGCCGCCGCCACGGAATTCGCGGAAGAGGCGACCGCGGTGATGATCTTCTGGCTGGGCGGCGTCACGGCGCTGGGCGAGATTTTTATGCCCTGGGTGTTGTACGTTCTGGCACCCGGCTTCTCCGGCAACGCCCCGAAATTCGCACTCGCCGTGGCGCTGACGCGGATCATGTTTCCCTATCTATTTTTCGTCTGCTTGACCGCCCTATTCTCCGGTGTGCTGAACGCCATGGGCAAATTCGCGGCCGCCGCCGCGGCACCGGTGCTGTTCAACGTGTTCTCGATCGCCTTCATGCTGGGCCTGACCCCCTATGTAGCCAATCCGGGCTACGCGCTGGCCTGGGGTGTCACGGTGTCCGGCATCGCGCAACTGGTGTTGCTGATCCTCGCGATGCGCCGCGCCGGCATGCGGATTACCCTGCCGCGGCCACGCCTGACCGAGCGCATGCGCAGACTGTTCCGGAAAATGGCTCCAGGGCTGCTCGGCGCCGGCGTGACGCAGCTGAACGTCTCGATCGACATCATCATCGGCACCCTACTCCCGGCCGGTTCGGTCTCGATTCTGTATTACGCTGACCGGGTCAACCAGCTACCGCTCGGCGTCATCGGTACCGCCGCCGGCACAGCCCTGCTGCCGGCGATGGCACGACAGATTTCCCTTGGGGAAGATGGCGCCGCCCTGACCACGCTGAACCGGGCGATCGAATCCGTCCTGATGCTGACCTTGCCGGCGGCGGTCGGCCTGGCCGTCGCGGCGTGGCCGGTGATGGACGTGCTGTTCGTGCGCGGCGCGTTCACCATCCACACGGCGGTGCTGGCGGGGAACTCGCTGGCCGCCTTCGCCATCGGCCTGCCGGCCTTCGCATTGGTGAAAGTGCTGACCCCGGGGTTTTTCGCCCGCGGCGACACCATGACGCCGCTGAAAATCGGCGTCGCCGCGGTTGCCCTGAACCTCGCGATGAACCTTGTCTTCATGCATCCGCTGAAGGCGGTCGGGCCGGCGCTCGCCACCAGCCTCGCCTCGGCTTTCAACGTCCTGCTTCTGGTCATGGTGCTCAGCCGGCGCCGACATTTCGTGCTGGATGCGGCGGCGCGCCGGCGTATTCCACGGATACTCCTCGCCGGCGCCGTGATGGCCACGGCGATATTAGGCGCGGAGCGGCTCCTGCCGACGGGTAAGGCGACGATCCCGGAATTTCTGCTACTCACCGCCGCGGGCGGCCTCGCCTATGCCGGCAGCGGCATTTTGCTCCGCGCCTTTGACCTTTCCGAGCTGAAGTCGATCCTCCGGCGGCGTCGGCGCGCCAAACCCGCATGACTTGCATCTTTCTGCCCACGCGGGCAGAAAGCCCTTATGCATCCCGTTCCGCAGAACGATCAATCGAGCTGGTGGCGCTCCGAATAGGGGCGGCAGGGAGTATTTTTTCATCCACAGCGCCGCCGCAAGTTTCGGTTGGTTCTGTCTTATTCCAGCCCTGAGCCTGCGGCGACCGGCACTACCAACAAGGGCAGCATGGCACGCATATTTTCCGGCATCCAACCGTCCGGTTTTCCGACCATCGGCAATTACCTCGGCGCCCTGCGAAACTGGGTGAACCTGCAGGACGGCAATGATTGTATCTACTGCATCGTCGACCAGCACGCGATCACCAATTTTCAGGACCCGGCGGAGTTACGGGAGCAGACGCGCACGATGGCCGCTCTGCTTATCGCCATCGGCATAGATACCGATCGGCAAATCCTGTTCCACCAATCCGCCGTCCCCGCCCATGCCCGCCTGGCTTGGATTTTCAACTGCGTGGCGCGGCTCGGCTGGCTGAACCGGATGACTCAGTTCAAGGACAAGGCCGGCAAGGAGCGCGAAGCGGTGTCCACCGGCCTGTACGTTTATCCGAACCTGATGGCCGCGGACATCCACGCCTATCACGCGACACAAGTGCCGGTAGGGGACGACCAGCGCCAGCATCTGGAGCTCGCCAACGACATCGCGGAGAAGTTCAACCACGATTACGGCGTGGATTTCTTCCCGCGAATCGAGGCGATCATTCCGACCGAAACCGCCCGGATCATGAGCCTGCGGGATGGGACCAAAAAGATGTCAAAATCCGATCCGTCTGACCAAAGCCGGATCAATTTAAACGATGACGCCGATACGATCGCGCAGAAAATCCGTCGCGCGAAGACCGATCCCGCGCCGCTGCCGGAAACCGCGGCGGGCCTGAAAGACCGTCCGGAGGCCGCCAACCTGGTCGGCATTTTCGCGGCCATCACCAATAAAACCATGGCCGAGGTTCTGAAAGATTTCGCCGGCTCCGGCTTTGGCCCATTCAAGGAGAAATTGGCCGAAGCACTCGTGGAACACGTGACGCCGATCGCCGCCCGCGCCCAAAATCTGCTCTCTGAGCCGGGCTATGTCGAAACTGTCTTGAACGACGGGGCCCGCCGCGCCGCCGCGATCGCCGACCCGATCGTAGCCGAAGCGGAACGGATCGTCGGCTTTCTGCCGCGCGCTTAAATCCTGGGGTCCGGGGCCTTTCGGCCCCGGCAACCGGAGGCTCTTCTTTCTTTAAGCCGCCCGGTTATCCACCAGGTCGCTAACCACCCCGGGATCCGCGAGCGTGGACGTATCTCCAAGGCTGTCCGTCTCATTCGCCGCGATTTTGCGAAGAATCCGCCGCATGATCTTGCCGGAGCGGGTTTTCGGTAGGCCCGGTGCCCACTGAATGACATCGGGCGCCGCGATCGGGCCGATTTCCTTGCGGACCCACGTGATCAGCTCCTTGCGCAGTGCCTCGGTCGGCTCGGCGTCCGCCACCAGCGTCACATAGGCATAGATGCCCTGGCCCTTGATGTCGTGCGGGTAGCCGACCACCGCCGCCTCCGCCACCAAGGCATGCGCAACCAGTGCCGATTCTACCTCAGCGGTCCCCATCCGGTGCCCGGACACGTTGATCACGTCATCCACCCGGCCGGTGATCCAGTAATACCCATCG
>Ga0116230_10000812_pt1 | contig 28239 bp, 20 predicted proteins | sample S1TSphfallax_3_FD_88678 | JGI IMG/M metagenome (GOLD analysis project Ga0116230, IMG submission 88678) | Host-associated microbial communities from peat moss isolated from Minnesota, USA - S1T2_Fd - Sphagnum fallax MG | ecosystem: Host-associated > Plants > Peat moss > Unclassified | place... | reverse complement strand
GGAAATCAAATTGAGAATTTGATTCTTGACCACAAATCCTTTTAAAAGCAAGGGTGAAATTAACTCCTATTAAGGTGTGCAATACACCATTGAAAAGATCTTTTTGAAGGCTATAAAATATTGCCCTCACATGTTTCAAAATGTCATGATTTTAAAAAGATATGAACATCTAAAGTTTTGAAACAATAAAGGTCCCAATTTTGGGACTCCCATTTGGGAATCTTAGAAAATAATGTCATTTGGATGTAGCCCTCGTGGAGGGTCACAAAATGTACTGTAAGGAGGGGAGTGATGCCTCCTCCTAAAGGTTTTAGGTTGTGTAAAATTTGAGTTTGAAGTTGTCCCTACTAAGTTCACCACACCATTTGTTTCCAATTTGCAGTAATCACCTTCTTTGTTTAATTGTGCAGATTAGTTTTAGATTGAACTCTTACTTGTGAATTTGTTCTAGTCCCATTCCGAAGGCTTAGCACACCTTCCTACCCCACAAGTATTGTGAGTTAATGAATGTGCCCTAAATCTTTTTTTAATGTTGTTTTGTTTTAGGACTTGCACTTGGGTCTCTTAAAGGAGTTTGGGGGTGCATCACACAAGATATTGAACATTAAGTGAGATGTTACCATTATTTTTCACCTAGGTTTTTAATGTTGTTTTTATTAACAAAAATGAAGTGTTACTTCTCAAATTTGATTTGAAGTTATATGTGTTGAATGTAAGCATCTCCCATCATATTGCTTGAACAAGGCATGATGCAAGTTAGACATGAGATGAATTAATAATTAAAAAGTCATAATTTGCATTAACAAGATTGAAAGGTGGTGTTCTTAGAATCTTTACTTATATTTTTCATTGGAACCTTCTAAAATTTTATCAAGATTTTTGAAAAATCCACTCATTAAGCCTTTTCTAAACCTTCATCAATCACATCCTCTAAAAGCTTTTGTCAACTACATTTTTAAAAATCTCCTATGAATCATTTTTCTAGAAGCTTCTTGTAATTAAATATTTTAGAAACTTTTGTTAATTTTTTAAGCATATTCATTATTAAAAAAGTTATTTAAAAAAATTAAGCATATTTTATATCTATATATATAATTCATTTATGTTTAATGTTTGTGACACAATACAAGACATGTATAGTACTAAGAAAACCACATTATAATGGTTACCATTGCAAACTAAAAAATTTCAAAAAATCTTAAAATGTGTAACATCAAATGTACATAGTGGGCAATAAAGAATAATGAATGTGACCATAATTGTAGTGAATGAGCTTGAAAAGAATTCATTGTGTTAAAAAATAATTAATCAAATGGGGAAAGTGGAATGTTGAATCGTTTATTGTGAAAGTAGACGAAGGAGAAAAAATAAAATTAAAAAAAATTACACATATTCAATGTTGAGAGGAGTGGAACTTGCACCCACATATAAGAAACACAAGGAATAAGAAGGGACACATAAAAATGACAACTTCAACAAAAGACCAACCAATTCATTACATAGTTGAAATTGATGAACTTGTAATCCCACACGTATACACCCCCAAAGAATTTTGCAAGTTAACAAAAAATTGTTTAGAGAATTAGACGGGGAGAACTTTAATGACCTTCATTTGTTTGCATTATCTAGTGAACAAGATATCACAAAAAAAATTTGATGAACATTAGTTCCATGGTTACATTCAAACATTGGATAAGGAAAGGAAATAAATGCAATTGAAATTGTACATTAAGTTGGAAAATGTGTATGAAATTAAATTGTTGAAAATTGGAAGTGACATTTTGAACTACAAAGTTGATTTATAGTTGTTGAAAATTGGAGGTAACATTTTGAACTACAAAGTCATTTTATAGTTGTTGAATGTCACTTTTGTGAGTAAAGCCGCTAGAAGCACATTGATGAACATGAAGAACCTTTCAAGAAATGTGTTACCACTATTGAACTTGAACAAGATGCAACAACAACTGCAAATGCTATAAACAAAGGACACAAAGATTAAAGAAAATGACAACTTTAAAAACATGCCAAAGCAAAAGGTCACAAAATTTGCATATCAAGCCAACATTAAGGAGAAAAAACTTGGAGTCGCCAAGGATATCATGGTGTAGAAGATTCAAGTGGTGAAAAAGGTTATCATGTCACCATAATAAAGAAAGCTTAATGTAGTTTTGAAACTTTAAAAAGATTGGAAACAATATGCAAAACATGCGTATGGGGAGGAGGAACTTCTTGACAAGGATCACAACTAAAAAAAACAAAGAAAAATAAGAAATGCATAAAAAACATGCAAAAGGTGTTTACGTTTCCAAGGATGTGCATAATTGCAACATGTCTACCTATTTTAATGTTTCCACCAAGCTCAATAAATTGCCCAATTCTACCTAATAATGGATGCCACTCATACACAAGATGTAGATATGCTTCATGTTTTTCCCATATACCTAGAAAGTTATGGAGGAAAACAATGTGGCCTTGAAAGTCACCAAAAATGATGCAAACAACATATATGCATCAATAGCGAAAGAGGACCATGTTTTTGCCCCAAGGCATCTAACACCTATTGCAATATAACTTGGTAGATTGGGATTGGGAAAAATCAACACTAGAGCAATTCTAGGAAGGGTTCATATATCACATCATTAATTTTAGGTTATTTTAAACCATTTTATTGGCTAGTCCAAAAGTGAGGTGTATTTTATTAACTTAAATCATTATGGGACCTTAAAAATGAAATAGGTTCACTTTTGAAATAAACCTGAAATATGATGCAAAAAACCTAAAAAAAGAGCCATTTGAGCAAAAACACAATGATTTCTTTCACTGCAAATCCAACCCAATGCAATGTTCAACAAAATATTTCACAGAATATATTCAAGGGTTGTCTGTTAGACAGGAAATTTGAAGTAATGATCATCTTACCCAGCTCAAGAGTCTTCCAGTGGGAGTATTATCAAAAAATGACAGGTGCTCGGAACACAATTCGGATCATGTCCAAGAACAACTGTTGTGCAGTTTTGCGTCCAACAAATGCAACAAGGAGAGAGTGAATGATTACAAATACACCACTCCCCATTGCATGCTCCTCATAGACAGAGATGAACCTGCTGGGCATGACATACTCTTGTGCTGCTGATGTTGATTGCGCTAACCAAAAATCAGATGCAATTTGAAGGATCTACCAACAGGTCTGGATTACAAAAAGAGCAATGACATGAATGCCTCCAAAGACTTTGGTCCAATAAGCCCAATATATTATCCTCTTCACCTGCCCAACAGCACACTCTTCTACATCAATAAGAGTTGCTGAACCTGTTAAAGAAAATTCATCAAACACAGATCAGAAAAAAGCTTGCTCACCGATTTAGCCAAGATGTTGTCTCCCATTTCTATTCAATGGAAAAGAAAAAGTTCGCAACCTGCGGTTTTGACCATATTGGGCTTTGCTGGTGCTAGCAAGCAGCTTTCTCTCTGTAATGGTTGGTGATTAGATGTTTGCTTGGAGATCTGGCACTTGCTGGAATTGGAGAATCCTTCAGGTCCTGTGCTAGTTGCCCACTACAAGGAGCAAATGCAACTGCACTCCCAATTGATGCAACTGAATGTACTAGCTGGTTGGCATCATTCTCTGGTTCATCTTCCAATTTTTGAGCTTCAGGCATCTGTAGTGCTTGGTTATGGGCTTCTACCAGGGCACCAAAGTCAAGACCAAGCTTCAACAGCTCTTCATAGTCCCCTGACTGGACAATCTCTCCATCACACATCACCTGCCCATTCAAAGACAAAGCACACAAAAGTCTAGCCTGTCAAACTCTGGATGCAAGCAGTACAAAAGACACATGTTGCATGAGGTGAATGACACCCCTGACTTGCTTCTTGTGTTATGGCAAATCCAACTCTTATCTGTAGACCTCTCTCTCTCTCTCTCTCTCTCGCACACACACACACACACACAATGCAGGCTACTGCAACCTTCTTTGTCACACATTTCACGTAGCCTTGAAGAAACTTGGATGGGCATACCAATCTAATGCTTGTCAGCAGCACTGGACATTTGTATCATTTGCAAATCATGGCAGCTAAAAGGATGGAGTGGCATAGATAAGCCAAGAGTATGTATTTATCAAAGTTTGATCTGCAACTCCTTCTGTAGTACTTACCAGAATAAGATCAGCATTGTGAAGGAATTCAACTTGATGTGTCACCAACAACACAGTTTTGCTAGCCAAAGCCCCTCTCACACATTCCTGCAAGAAATTCCAATCCCTATTCTTGCTGTGATTGGCAGGAAGGAAATCTCACAGAAATAGCTGCAAACCAAATGACTGTCTGCCAAGACTTCATAACTATTTATGATTCAAGAGATTTCAGTGCACACAATTTGTGCAAAGTTCATCTCAGAATAATTTCAAGGAATGTGAAATTTGCTGCAAAAAAAGCAGGAAGCAAGAACTTTGGATCAAACACATACATTGAAAAGCTGGGTTCCTGTGTGAGCATGGACAGCACTGAAGACATCATTCAGCAAGTAGATATCTGCTTCTTGATACACAGCTCTAGCCAGCTGCACTCGTTGCTTCTGACCTCCACTAAGATTGATTCCACACTCACCAATCTCTGTTTGGTCACCATGAGGCAACTGGATCAAGTCACTTTGTAAGCACACACACGCAGAGTGTCATGGTACAGAGCTTCGTCCATCTGCCTCCCAAGTAAGATGTTGTCTTGGATTGTTGCATTCTGAATCCAGGCTGATTGAGCCACATATGCCACTTGCCCATAAACTTGTACCTGGCCAGAATACAGAAATCCTTACTTCAGCAGGAATTCCACAGAAGAAACTGCAGACTAGAACACTAGAACTCTCTCTGATTTGAAGGTAAGAAAAGCACTACTAATTTAAACAGTGAAGAGAGGAAGATGACTACTCTCTGATCATAGTGGATTGCTCAAGCAACACACCTTGCCTGCAATTTTCTCCATTTCTCCCAGGATGCATTCCAGGAAAGCAGATATTCTGGTTCCAACTGTCCCAACAATCGCCACCAACATGCCTTTCTTGATCTCCACATTTATATTTCTGAGAATTGGGCTTTCTGCTTCAGGATCCCACTTGAAGGATCCTCCCTTTTCTCAAACCACAGTGCTAGTATGCCATAATCAGAAGAAGATAGCAGGTCACCCTCTCTGGTGAAAGCCTTAAATTGGACAAATTTTGCTTTGCTCTTTCATGTCATCATCCGAGCTTTCATGTCCTTACACTTCAGGTTTGTCATTCAGATTGCAATATGCTTCAAAGTTAGAAGAAGAGTATAAGAGCGTACATGCACTGTCAATGCAAACTCATGATCACCATCTTGGCCTTGAATGCTTTTTTCCACAGCCGTCAGATCCAATTCACCACTTTGGAAGAATTTCAGCAATCGATTAAGAGAAACAAGAGCTCATGCAGCTTGCATCATGGTCCACAGAAACTGCCTCAATGGGTCTTGCAGAATGCAAAAAGTTGCCATTGCTGTGAACAGTCGTCCTGCCGCGAGGTCGATGTTCAACAGCAAGCAGGAGCCAAATGTGAGCACAGAAACCAACAGAGGAGAAAGCCATAACAGGAAGATCGATATAGCAGCTATATATGTAAGTTTTTTTATCCACAACCGCTCCATCAGTTGTGCATCAATCACCTGACATCAATTGCATGAATCTTGTACTAATTAGCATTACAGCCTTCAAGTAGCTCATAAATAAATCATCATAGTATGTTGTCATCAAATGCAACTCTAGGAAAAACTTCATCCAGGAAGAAAACACATTCTTATTGCAACCAACCTGTTGGAGAAATTGATCTTGCCAAGCTTGAAGCTTGAGTATCTTCATGTTACTAACAGCCTCATTTGTTCTCTTGATTCGAACATCTTTGCATGCCATGATCTTGACCATGATTCCTTTCTGCTCTCTTGCAATATACAAGCAGATGAGCATGACACACAGCGTAGTTAAGAAACTTGTCAGAGTTGCAACACCAACAATGCGATAGAGAATCACAAGTGCCAGTACAATCTGAAGAGGGAGAGCCCACAGATCTTGAATCTGCAAAAAATAACCAACAAACTTTGAATATGAGATGAAGTCTGTATTCAATAGATCTAAGTTTTCAGACTCTCAAATTCTGTGTCAAAACCTCAGAAAAATAGAAAAGGAGAAAAGAAGTGAAGAATTGCTCAGAAAGCAGAGAAATCTGCACAGTTTGAGGGAATTTGATTGTCATATATGAAGCTTGCACTCACCCTTGCATGCAGTACTTGGATAAATGCTCAACAAATCTCTCAGACATCAGTAGACATGTAGTTCACAATCTTTCCCACACTGTGAGTTTGACGAGCAGAGCTTGAAAGGTGAAGAACTTTTTGATACAGATGCAACTAGAGCTGCTTGAATACTTAGTCCAAGTCTCTGTGAGAGGAAGCCATATTGATGGTCAACCAGAAGCTTCATGCATTTCGCAAGAAGCAAGATAAGCACAAGTTTCACGCCATGAGACTCAACTCTGTCAGGATCAGCAGAGAAATCAATGAGCTGTTGTACAAGAAGTGGTCGAACGTACATCACAGACAGCTTCACTGATGCAAGAAACGCACATAAAACAAAAAGAGGCCAGAATGTCTTGATTAGTCCCCATGTCAGCGATTTCAAAGCTCCAGCTTGGTGATGATGCTCTACTTCGCAGTTAGATTGAAGCCTTTCATACACAACTTGTGCAGAATCTTCACGACTGAGACCGGGGACATCTTCAAACAGGAGAGCCCTTCGACTACCTGTCGACAAGAGAGGACTCAACCACATGAAGGTGGCCTTACTCAGAAGAGATGCTTTCCAGAACCTCGTCACTGATTGTTCTTCTGCCTCTTCTTCTTCTTCTTTCACCCCATTCATCTTCATGAGCTTGGTATGAGCTGTAGTACTGATCCTCATGCAGCTCAGCGGCTCTGTAAGGGATGAATCCTCTGCAACTGCAGCTGAAAGACGAAGCCATGATGTCTTCCCAAAAACAGCCAAGACCGCAAGATAGAAACTCGCAAGCAATGTCGGGAATGCTAAGTAGATTGTCGAGAGCTCTCCAGGGTGTTGTGCAGGTGAAATTTTGAATAATTCGGCTATGAATGCATAACCTTCAAATGCAGCGAAGATTAGGAAATTGGTGAGCCAACAACAGGCCTCGTGAAGTTGAGGAGTACGAAAACTGAGATCAGCTTGCTGCTTATCAAGCCAAAGCTTGGAAGAGAAGGTCAAGAATGTAAGTGCCTCGGCCATAGCAAAGACGAATTCATCAAAGGGCACAAGCGACCAACCGCTGCGAAAGCCGATCCAGTAGCGCGAAACACAGAGGACCGACCAGCTGAAACCCACCGTCGAGGTTATTCGTAGCGTCAAATTGAACAGTCCACTACTCTTAACCGATCTATGCGATGATGTTGCACTTGAATTTGTAAGGCTCTGAAGCTTCGAGCGCACAGTACCTGATGCAATAACTACACAAAGGAGAAGGGAGATGATGGAGACGAGGTAATGACGCAAGCAAGGAACCATTACAGATGCTAAAGCCCAGGCCCAAAGATCTGCAGCAGCTCGCTGCAGCCTCCGTCTCCCTGAAATATTCTGAACCTCGCTGCAGCAAAATGATGTACAGTTCTTACTCGGATTCAAGTACTCCAGCAGCCATTCAATAGTAGGACCTCCTGCAAAGAGGATCAATACAACGAGAAACACATGATGTCAAGGTGATCAATTCATGCAGAGCTTGAAACTTCTACAAAGAAGCTCATATGTCATGTACAAGTTAATGAGAGCTCTGTTCAGCTCCAATGTCACCTTGAAAGCTGCAAATTAGTGAAGGTTTTTCCATCTGTGCACCGGTGATTACAAGTGCCTTAAGGTCTATCTAAGTCTCAATTCTTAGATCCCTTACATCAACAAAGGGAGAAGATGAAAATCTGGAGAAAGAATCATGGACCTCAATTATTCATCCAGAGATTCATGGATTCTTCAAAATGAGAACTTGGGAGAGCAAATCATGGATTTGGACTGTGAAGACTCAAAGATTCTTCAAAATTGAGCATAGAAACATATTAGATCACTGAACCCTGGAAACTGAAGTGGAGAGTTTGAAGGAGCAAGACAGAGAGAATCATATCATGAATGTCACCACATGCACACATGTCAAAGTACTGGAAATTGAACTACAAGAAGAAGAAGCTGATGGATTGATTCTTTTGCCAAGTTTTCTCCATTGAAAATTATCATGGAGCCCAAGCAACAAGGAATCTGATTGATTCTCTTTCTCCAAGTTTTCTCCATTTACCATTATCATGGATCTGGCCTGCAAGAACAGATTGACATACCTTCCATGATGATTTAAGGTTCATTGTGGTTGTACTCCAATCCCTTGTGCTTCAAGAGTTCTTCAAAAGTGCACCACTAAAAGCCATCTAACTGATAAGATGAAATTTTCACTAGTTGCATCATAGTTGTAAGAGTGATCAAAATAGTTGAAATTTGATTTCATAGTTGTAAATATTCCCAAACTTAGTTGCAAATGGCTACAAGTTGCATGTAGTTGCAAACGAAATGGTTACATTTTGACTAATTTCTACTAATGTTTGGAGGTGAAAATTTGAAATCTTTATTGCATATCAAAAGACATGTTATGGCAATCTAAAAAAACTTGTCATCTATAAGCTACATATGTCTAGCTTGTTGAATGAATATTACCATTGCCTTGTCGCATAACCCCAACGAAAAGTTGTGCACATTGTAATTGGCATTTAGCATTGTGATTGTCAAGCTTAATCATTTTCAAAACTATCTCCTCATTTACTTCCATTTTCAAAAGCTCAATCTTTTGAAGATGTTTCCACAAATTTTCCCAAAACAAATGCAATGATGGTTGTTCCATCGATTGAACTTTGAATAGAAGGTTTTTACTTTTTGTTTGGTGCACCTCCAACTCCCTTGTGTGCACACGTTGCAAATCATGGTGAGATGGGGACCTATTTTGAAGTAGTTCCAAAAACCAGATGTTGAATAGCTAGTGATGTTGGATTAGTGTTAGAATTGGTGTCACCATCAACTTTTTGAGGATTAACTTGGGTGCCAATATTTTTTCCCATGTCCATTTCTTGAGGTATGCCATCAACCTTTGCAGTTTTGACAGTAATGTCATCCATTCGATCGTATAAAATCCACTTTAAAACTTGGGTGCCAATGCCAAGGATGCCCTTCTCTTGATAATATTGTTAACACATCTTACCCCACCTTGATTGGTTTGTTCCCATGTACAAAGGTTTTCACAAGGAAATTTCTTTTGAATCTTATTATTCATTGTTAACCAATATGTTTTTTTCATATTGCCCATTCCGATTGTAAGACATTTTTCTTTGTATAGATCCAAAAAAGATGTATAACACTAAAACTCCAAGCTTGATTGTTAAGGGTAAAAATCTCTAAATTAATTAGTGCCATAGGTATCCTAATAACTAGTTACTAGTCATAAATTTATAATCCTTTACCAAAGGGATGAAACTAGTGGGATTAAATAGTCCATGTTTGTGAATGGTCAACTAGGTGTAATCCACCCAATCACTTATGATATTTCTAAAAAGGGATTAAAATAAAGACCTTATTTTCATGGGGTCAATGTGAGCCTTGTGTGGCTTTGTGAAGAAGGAAGATTAAAGAAGGATTATGTGGCATTTGATAAGTTCGGAGTTTGGAGTGGGGAGCTCTTTCTTGGAGAGATGTGTGGTTTAACATTAGAGAAGAATGAGTAGTTTGAAAATGTATTTGTACTTGTGTGTTATTTCAATGGAAATGGTTGTAAAAGCTTCAAGTGTTCTATGTGAGTTTATTCTATTAAAAAATGAAGGAAGGTAGTATAGTTTAAACTTTCATAATGTGTTGTTACATTTTATATAGTAGTTCTATGTTTCTTTTACAAAACGTTGTAGGAACATGTTAAACTTTATTTTCTAGAATAGGAAATCATTTATTGTCACATGGAGGTAGCAGCCAATATGTGCTAGTAGGAAGGCAAAATATTTAAAAGTTGAAGTCTATAGGACAAATGGGCTACTACAAATAGTAGGCAACAACCATGAAAGGTTGCAGTGGATCTAGATGGTGGGCAATAACTACAAGAGGTTGTAGTGGATCTAGATGGTGGGTAATAGCCACAAGAGGTTGTAGTGAATGTAAACAATAGGGAACACCCCTAAAGGGTTTGTAGGTGTTGTATAGGTGTGAGAGCTATTGTGGAAGGCCTTCAAACCCACTAGGGCACCATTTTGATGTACTAAAAGTATTGTAAAGATTTGGAAGGTAATTATTTCCTAGTCCTTCTCATCTTGTCTACTTACTTTCTATATTTCTTTCTTTTGACACTAGTAGAATAGCCTATAGTAAGGATGGTAGGTCTATCCTTAGATGATAGACCTTACTTTTTTCTTTTTTTTCTTTGAGTGAACTCTTAATAGTTATTACTTGAGTAGTTGTAATAAAATAAGTGAAAGTAGTTCTTTTTTAGAGTAATAAGGAGTTGGCCTTGTTCCCTTGGCCTTACCTCCTTGAACATGGTAATGTTCAAGAGCTGCATTTTACTCTTCACGATAATCATCCCCAAAGATTATCCCCAAAATGCACTGACAAAAAACAACGGGACTTTACAATGTCCAAATAAGAGTTATAGAAAGTCCTTGAGAAAATTTGCATGGAATTTTCTACTAATTTTTTACTTCTCATCAATAGAAAAAAGACTCCCATTGTTTGTTCTAGCACCTTGTTCCAATTTGTGAACATCAATGCAAAGGATTCTCCAATAATTGCTTCTTGTTCTTACTTAGAAAGTTGAAGTAATCCTAGTTGATATAAGAGAGCTCTTAATCAAGTTGGAAATCCATTATTTGTATAAGAATATGAACACCTCAAAATCCCAAGTTAATTGCATTTCAGTTTGTTGATCAAAACATCCAAAGTATTGAATTGAATTCACGATGGAAAATATTTCCTTGTGAGCACTTAGAAAAACTAATGTCAAATGCTACTACTAGTGAATCATCCACTCCATCACTCATAGTGTTGTGCTTGGCTTACATTCTCACATTCACAAAAGCATCCAAGAGTATTAGTTCAAGTCGAGCTCAATCGCAAGAGTTGAATGAAATGATATTCACAAGTCAAGAGCTTATCTTTATTGCTATCTACCTATATACAACAACTAGCAAGGGTCTCCAATTGCATGTGTCTAGCTATGGCTCCTCAACACCTTTCCACAATTGCAGATTGTCGCATATTCCTTTAACATAATGTGACTGCATTCCTTTCGGCACACATTAATTGCTCAATGAAGGTTGCAGTTGCCACCAAAAGAAAAAATTGGCAATCCTTCAGACTGCACTACTTACTTTATCTGCCCTCCTTGTCTTGAGCAGCATTGTCACAAACACAAACATCAAAGCAACATGCATCAACCATCCAGACCACAACCACATATGGTTTACAGGGCATCTCCTTGATCATATTCAGTGTCTCCTCCTGTAGACTGTCAGCATCACCAAGAAGGTTGCCATGCAGACCTGTAGTGTCCCAATTTTGCAGAAATCGTGTAAACTGTGCTCATTGTAGAACAAAACTACAGGCCATCTTCCACCAAACCTGCATCATGGTAAGGACGCTCTAAAACTTATTGAACAAATGTGTCAAGATGGTACACTTTGTTTCAAAATGTTTCAGAACTTCTTTACTGTAATACAGGTTTGGTGGATGAATGCTTGTGGTGTTATTCTGCAGTGAGCACATCATGTACCATTTTCACACATTGTTAAAATGTTTCAAGACTTCCTTATCATGATGCAGGTGCGAATGAAGGCGAGCAGTGTTATTCTGCAATTAGAATGCCACAAGATGGAAGCTTGTTGAACACCTTCACGCTTCCACTCCTGGCATACATGTCAATGAGGCTCATCCACACAAAAGACATCTGAATGTATATGCCAGAATTGGTTGCATTTGAAGGGCAGGCATGGCCACACGCAGAAATTTGGTGTGGACACATACCTTCCTGTTGCATTTATCAAAATAGTTCATAGCCTTCTGCCCTTGCCCGCATTTCAGAAGGCCAAATATCATCACATTCCAAGTGATCACATCTTGAGGTGGCAGGCTTGTTGAACACTCTGCAAGCATCCATCCCACAGAGGATGCTTGGAGGGTGGATTTTCAGACATTCTTCAACATGCATGTTCAGAGAATGGAAGTCTTGTGTGCAAAGAAGCCACATAGCTTGATACAAACATACATACACATAACTGTAGCCCTTCACACCAAATCGCAGGGCATGATAATTCAATGAGCAGACAGAAATAATGGTGAATCTAAGGAGGCAGTGTTCAAGAAGCTGCACACATGTGTTGTGTGTATGTCTGTATGTTGTCTCTTTGGAAGAGGATGGTTATGCTCCAGGAGTGTTCAACAAGATGCCCATGACAAGTGTGTCCATCTGTGTGTTTGGAATTCCATGCTTTTTGAAGGATGTGTCATGCATGGACAATTGCAAGGAAGCACAATAAAAACTTATTGACAGACCAATCTCTGATTATGAAAGAGCTTGTCCAAAACACTACTGTCAACCACTGATTTATGTTGCTGATTTCAGAGTTGTGATGTCTGAAACATCACACCTGATTTGAGTTGCTGATGTCTGAAACATCATACCACCTCAGGGCATGGGTATTATTAGCACACTTCATAATGAAGCTCTTCTACTGTAGTCTCTTTTCACAATAGTGCTGAATAGCTTCAAATCCACTTGAAGAACATGATCAGTCCAGGAACAGCTAAGATCTGGAAACAGCTCTGGCTTCTGTAGACCTTAGATCAAATAGAATACCAAGTTCAATCAATCAAGAAAACATACATGTTCATTTCTTAAGTATTTCTAATATCAAATTTTGCAGAAGGGTTTAACATTGTAGAGTAGAAAACCTCTTTCATTGATTGGTGTCTCCACAGTGAAGAATCACTGCATAGAATATGTTGTAACACTACTATTTTCAGGGCTAGATGAGGCAGATTTGCAGCAGTGATGCACGTGAACTTATTGAGTAGCATAGTGCATCAAATACAGAGCTTACTGGCCATGAAGACTGCGCACACGTTCTTGAATCAACTGCCTTTCCCAGGTTGCGATATTGGTGAAGGCATGATCAGGTAAAGACTCAAATATTTCCTGCTTGATGGGATCTGTTTTAGCAAGATCGTAAGTGGCTCCACGAATAGCTTCTTTCTTTGGGCCACATGGTCTCTTGGCTGTGAGGAAGTTATATGCAGTCTCCATCTGGAATGGCAGAGCAATTTGAGTAGATGATCAGACATGTGGTTCACATCCCTTGAAGGGCAAAAAACACCTTCCATGTGCTCTTCTTTCATTGCAAACCTATAAACCACTCTGATATACTGCAAGTGATTCCAAATTTTCTGACATTCAAACTATGATATAGACACCCTGCCCTGAGGAAGCAAGCACATGCATTTGACACTTTTATAGCCACATTTGAACCATCAGGATCTCACAAATAGATAACACATAGAGGAGTGACAGAATCAGTCACATAAAGAGAGCACAATAAAGAGAGCAGAAGAGGGACATTTTGCAGGTAGCATGTAAGGGTGTGAAATCAGAAACTCACATCCATGCCATGAAACCAGTAGAGGTAGGCAATAGCAACTGCTGGAGCACGACCAAGACCTGCAGTGCAATGTACATACACCATCTTCCCCTGTGATATGGCCCATTCAAGCGCTGCCACTGCCCTAGGCAGCTCTTGCCGCAATGATTGTGGGTCAAAATCTCTGGCCTGACATTCAATTGCAGCATGCCGCAGTTACCATGAAAAACTTAGCGTCAAAACCTGACAGCTGCATTCCAATCATGCCAGTACATCTACAACCATACAATTTGTGTTTGGAAAGTGCTGGTGCCCTTTTGTTGAGAAAAACATACTGGTATGCGCATGTGCCAAATGCCCAACTCTTGACATTTGTGAAGTATGGAGTTGATGTCTATTCCCCAGTATTCAATGTCCTTGTCCTGTTGCAAGTTCAGAATCGCTCTCACACCTTCATCTTTGAAGAGTCGCTCAATGTCATACTTGCTCTGTGGCTGTGACCCCACGATAAGATTGTCATAAATGTGGGTGTAATACATACCTGCAGAGAGATTTTCTCCGTGCTTCAGTAAAATGATGCAAAAAACACACCACCAGCAAATTTGAATGTGCATCTGCAATGCACATTCAAGCAAGCTCCATCTTGCTTGAATGTGTCAAGATGGAGAGTGTACACTGAGCATCATTCACTGTAGAACATCGAGATTGACTCCCAAAAGCATTTCAAGCAAAGCGTCTTCAGTTTCTTAATCCTTGAATCAGAAGAAAACAATGCATTCCGGATGACATTAAGGAGATCTCTTCTCATAAAATGACTACAAAAGCATATATCATGGATCCTCCACTAGGAAGAATCGTCAAAAAAGTTGCACTGAAAAATTCAGCACATTGAAAACATAAAGCCACATGAATACTTGATCTTCTACGTAGAAGGTCATAGAAGAATTGGATGCTGGGATAGGAGAGAATACTAGAACGATTGCAATTTCTCAAAAGCTACTTGAATTTTTAAAAACCTGCTGAAAACCTACTTTTACAATGCAAAATTTGAAAATTAATGTACGGGGTAAGCCACCCCTGTCAAGGGATTATGTTGTGAGACCTGAGGGTGGAGCTCAAGGTCTGCAGCATAATCCCTTGACAGGGTAAGGCAAAAACTTTTTCTTTTTTTCTGATCAAGAATTGAAGGAAGAATGTTACCCAGTTCGTGATGATACTCGTATGGATTCTTCATCTTGCGTTGCATCGCCTTGTTGTACTCCTCTGATTTGCGATCACTGTCTTCTTGGTTTGAATCCTGGGGAGCAGATGCCGCCATAGCCTCCACCAACACACTTCTTGTTCTCCTTCTCCATTGTTGCACTGGTTCGATTTCGGTATCTGGTACCTTCCTGTCCTGCTGCTTCAAACCAAAATCCTTGCTGTTCTTCAATGCGCCCGTCTGCACTGTGCCTCTCGATGAGCAGTTCTTGGATCCGATGGTGTGTGTGACAACTGCATCGTGATGAATCCAGTAACGATCCAAGGAAATCGCTGGAGTCACCAGTAGTTTGCAGACTACTGGTGACATTATTTGCTCAGCGTTTTGCGATCTCTATGTACCACAGTCTTCAAGCGGTTTTCGAGGGATTCGGCACCAGTCTCTTACCAGAATCTAAAACGGATTGTGGAATCGAAGAAGCAGAGAACCGATCCGACTTCAAGAGAGGACGAAGAATCAAAAAGCAAACGAATGCGTCTATTAGGTAGTAGCGACAAACAACCCTATCCTTTTTTCCAATGCTTCCTGTAACTATCTATTTATTCAAGTTTGTTTCGGCACCTGCTGTATTTTGCAGAATGATTGCAGCACTCAAACAGAGAGACTTGATGGATGCTTTTTCAGCCATTTGTTGAACTGTGGAATTTAACTGGAATTCCGCAGTTCCAGTCGCTTCTTGAAGATCGGATCCAAACAAAGAATGGTGCCGGAAAGGAATATTACCAGTCTAGTTGTTGTGTCCGTACGCGAAGATCAAAGTACGATGGAAAGAGATGCGAGTTGAAGATGAAATGGAGCTCTGAGATGGTAAAGCGGAAGAATGCGACGCGTATCTGAATCTGATGCCGAATTTGAGGTTCCTCTTCCTTCCGTGACGATACGACGAACGTGTCTCTGTTTGTGATGACGCGTCGCCACAAAAACAAAGTACGTTTCGCAAAGCAGCTCGTTTCCCAGTTAGACCGCACTTTTTTTGTTTCCGTATGTCACCCCCGTTTTCACGGTGAATGTCTGGTTAGAGGCGATCGTTCTCGAATCTGTGGCTGGTGGAAATCAGCGATTTCTTTTGAATAGAAATTTGTACAAAAGCAGTGATGGAGATCTTCCGATTCGATTTGTGTAGAAAGAAGCAGAAGTAACCACGCCGGAACAAGAAGAGTGCTTGAGTGTAAGTGCGTTTGTGAGAGAGTCTGAGAGGTCCGAGAGGAATCGAGAGCTGTCGGAAATCAGCGTTTTCTTTTGTGTAGAAATCTGTAAAGAAAAAGTGATGGAGATGTTTTAATTCCATTTGTATAGAAAGAAGCAAAAGAAGCTTCCGGAACAAGAAGAGAGTATGTCTGTGTGAGACAGTCCGAGAGAGAGAGAGAAGCAGAGCAAGAGTGCCGAGCAATGGCATTAGTATGTCACACAGGGCTAGCTTGTCGAGCTTGGGGGGCACAGACAAGGACCCGCGACGGCAAAGGGAAAGAGGACCGGGGAAGAGGATCGTGCAAACTGGTGGAGCGATTTGCTCACAACGCTCAAGCCGGCCAACACAACTCAAGGAGCATTACGAAGAAGTGGACGGCAATGGCAGCACAAACCACCACGAAACAAGTTGCTGAGAATTCAGCAGAATCTGCTCTCCTGGAAGCTTTGATCGGAGTCCAAGGCCGCGGTAGATCAGCATCCAAGCAACAGCTTCAGGTCTCTCAATACTTACACTTTCCAAACTCCCTTTTCTGTTCGCTTTGAAGAAGCTCTCGACAATTTTGCAACAAAAGATCTCAAGACTTATACTCCAGATTCCTGAGCTTTTGCCAGTTTTCTCCCTTGTTGCATTTTTTTCATTTTAGGAAATTGCAGAGGCGGTGAGCGCACTTGAAGCAGAGGGCGGTGTACCAGACCCTGTAAGATTCTGGCAATCCTCTTGCACTAGCAATTCTGAGTAGCACCTATCAGAAATTATCAGAAGCAGAGAGCAAGCAGCAGTGCAACCACAAATTCTTGAGCTAAAGACACTCAAGCAAAAACACTCATCACTACAAGATGGATCCAGTTCTTCACCATTTTTGTTTGTGTATCAAATTGGTGGTTTTGTCTGTCTGTCAACATGCTTCCTGATTCGCAACTGCGATAGTTGTCATTCTTTGAGCAAATGTCATACAGAAAATGCAGTGAAAATTTTAGTCTTGTATTGGGGGCAGACAGCCTCATCGTTGATTGAAGGCAGATGGCAGCTTATATACACCACCAGACCTGGAACTGCATCTCCAATTCAGGTAAAGCTTTTGTAGCTTGCAAATCTGAGATTGCAAACAACAACAATGTAGAATTGATGCAAACAGTTTCCTGCAAATGTTGTGCTGTGCAGCACCATATTGGTGGTGCAATGTATTTAGTTGCATGGTAAGAGGAAGTAGACCTGCAATTTAGGGTTTGTTTGTTTTAGGTTTTGCAATAGTTTTGATTGTTATGGTCTCTCTGTGGTGCAGAGAACGTTTGTGGGAGTGGATGCTTTCACTGTGTTTCAAGAAATTCTATTGCGAAGCACTGACAATTCACGTGTTGCCAACATTGTTAAATTCTCAGAGAAGATTGGTGAGCTTAAAGTTGAGGTAAGAGCAGAATTGACATACTTTTTTCATGTTGCACACAGTATGTAAACCCCTGTTCATTACAATGAAGTTTTGGATATCATACTGAAGGTGGAAAGATTCTCCATCTCAGGCAGCTGCAACAATCGAGAGTGGGCAGCGGATCTTGTTTCGTTTTGACAAAGCAGCATTCACTTTCAAGTTCTTGCCCTTCAAAGTACCATATCCGGTTCCTTTCAAGCTACTTGGGGATGAAGCAAAAGGATGGTTAGATACAACCTACTTATCACCAACAGGGGCTCTGCGTATTTCAAAAGGCAATAAGGTGTGTATTCTTTGGCAATCGAAGATCAAACTTTAGTTTGATTGCATAGCCACTCTTCACACACACATCATTGTTCTTGTTTTTCACATATGTCACCTTCAGGCACTTTCATTACAATAACTGCAGACACCATTGCATGACCAACATCAAGCTTTTTGAAATATGACATCAACTCTTTCCTTTTCTTGTTTTTATACATACACCTTCAGACAAGGTGATCATGGCAGCTGCAGACACTGTTACATACACAACATTGAGTTTCTTGCAATTATGACATGTGTGGTTTCCTTTTTTTATATTCTTGCAGGGAACCACATTTGTTCTCCAAAAGACTTTAGATCCTCAACAGAGGTTGCTGCAGGCTATCTCAGCAAAAGGCGATGTTGAAAAGGTTCCATCTTCATACACTCCACCTTTTAAAATGAGAGTTTTACAGAATAATTCAGAATCTGTCAAACGATAAAGTAGTGGCCACTGCCTCATGATATTTCTGTCACCATCATCAGGAGACAGGATGATCTCTTGTTCTTTCTTTGCACCTGACAAATTGCTGAAAATTGTGCAGGAGATTGAAGAGCTTGTCAGACTGAATCCTATAACAAATACAACAGATTTTTCAGCCTTTGCAGGAAAATGGCGCCAATTATGGAGTTCTCAGGTGATGTGACATCTATGAACCCTTTTGGTCCCTGCACTTACAGACTTTTTTTAAACACATATACTATAATGCTGTTTACTAGTGTTGCAATCATTGAACAACACATGATCACTTATGGTTTATGATGATCTTCTTGTGTTTCTTGTCATACAGGCAGCAGAGGCAAACTGGCTTCAGAAGGCAACATCTGGGATCCCAAATTGGCAGGTGATTTGATCTTTCATGGTTCAGAAGTGCATGACATTTGAAGGATAAAAGGATAACGTGTTGAGCAGCTGGCACAAGATTGAGACCACAAGTTCAAGCTAGATTAAGTCTTAGCTAGAACTATGCAACATGAGCTGTTATTCCACACACATGAACACATACTTTGATGGACATGTCAATAAATTGTCAAATGGAACCTGCTTCCTAATAGAAAATCCAAGAGATGATAAGCTTCAAACCATCATAAGTTTGGAGGATACTAAAAGCTGGGGTTTGTGAATGCAGATAGTAGAAGGCAAAACAGGAAGATTTGAAAACTTAGTGAGATTTCTTCCAGGCTTTCAGTTACGAGCTAAAGCTCAATCTGAGTAAGTCAATTTGCCTTTCCTAGCTGACTGATTTCTTTTTCCCTATGCCCAAGGACTCTGATCATGGACTCTCTCTGACTTTATTTTAGACTAGTTTTCAAATTCTCCTCTAGCCTCGAGTTCTGTCCTTGATAAACTGTTCATTCATGTGCTTGAAATTGCAGGGAAGTTTCTAAACAACGACTAGAGGTGAAGATTGAAGGGGTTGATTTGGAAGTTGGGCCTTTCTGCATACCTTTCAAAATAACTGCAGCAGGCTACACTGATCTTTTGTCAGTAGCACACCTGTCGCTATATTTTTCATTATTTTCATTCACTTGCTATATAATGCATGCCCCATTGGAAATGGACCATGTCTGGTCTAGACTATTGCGATTCCTAATGTTTACTCTCTTGGATGTTGGTGCAGGTATCTCACTGAGAAGATCAGAATCACTAAGGGTAACAGAGGGAGCATCTTTGTGCATTGCCGTGAACAAGATTCTGATTAGCCAGCAGGTAAGTTTTGTTGAAGTATGAAGTATGTATGCATGAGATTGTACAATTTGATTCTGCCAAGTTGAGTTATATAAATTGCCGAACTGTTTACACATAATAGAGCAATTACTGGTACTGCAAAGCTCTCAGGATCCAAGGTCCTTTATTTTAAGCCACTTCTTTGTTGTTCCTCTGTTCTCTTTTGGTGGGGTGAGAGGGGCTGGGTGGGGGAGGGGAGGAAACATGCATGTACAAAGACAGCTGCTGTGAATATTCATGCTTCAGTTTAACTGAAAGTCATGAAGTTTCCTTGCTTTCCTCAATGAAGCAACAGTAAGAGCTGTTGTTCTTCAATGGCTGCAAAAGTCAAATGTCTTTTCTCAAGAAATAAGGAAAATCTTCCCTTGTCCAACCCTCCTCTTTGTGTGAAAAGTCAAGATGTGTCCAACAACCCTTCTTGTCTTGCTGCACAAAACCACAACTAGGAAGAGGGGCTTGTTGCAAAATCCTCACTGGAAGAGGTTTAGTGAAATATCCTTTCTCAAGATTGTACCAAGCACCTTGTATGTTGAAGGAATTCCTCCGATGAATCTAAAGCACAACTAGACAACCTGTTGAGATCAGGGGAGAATGAGGCTGTCTTGTCTTTGGCTATGACATGATGTCAAAACACCCTGTTGTCTGCTGTTGCTGCTGCTGCTGCAGAGAACCAAGAGAGAGATGCACGCACAAGAGGGGAAACTCAAGAAGAGAAATATGCAACATAAATGCACCTGGATTTAGGGGTGTGATCCTTCACTCTGATCTTCAACTCTGCTGCTTTTTTCATGTATTTTCATTTGTGTATGGCAGGTTGGACAATTGAAGCAAAAGTACAAATTGCTGAGAGAATCTGAACTTCTCAAGTCCATGGTTTTCAAATATGAATGGTTTCAAGTCTGGAAGTCAAGCAATTGTGTGGGTTACTGAGAAGAGTTGCCCAAGAGCATAAAAACCAGAGATGGGACCAGAAATACTCTTTGGGACATGGAGCATGACAGCATAACAAGTACTTGGAACCCATCCTGGACCTTATGTTACATACGCTAATTTCAGGAAACAGGTCTTATTTGATCTTAATATGTTCATACTTGTATGCAAATGGCTCTTTCTAAGTTTACTACATACTGTAGCCCAGGGGCAGTTTTGACATTGACAAAATGAATAGTTTTTTTTTGTTTCAAAATATGAGTTTGTTTTTTTTAATTTGAAATTATTGAATTTTCCATGATCTATTATAATATTGTCACATGAGTAGTGAAATTATTCAGGGTGCAGCCTATGATAATTAGGATGATTTTTAACATGTCAACTTCATATTTGCACAAATACTCATTTCACTATTTTGAGGATTATTTCATGACTGAAACTGACCTTAGTGTAAGGTAGTGCTTCTCCTCATGTCTGGTGTAGGCCACTATTGTACATATTGTGCCTATTATCATGGGTACCTATTACAGTTTCTACTAATAAAAATTAGTGGTGGATGCATTGATATTTTTTCGGGTGATGGGTTTAGGGTTTAGGGTTTATAGGATATTGATCACACCTTTAGAATTCTTCTCTTCCTCTTTTAGGGCCGCTTTAGATGGGAATCCAAGGTCCAAATTCCCAAGGAGCAATTTGAAGCAAATTGAAGCTTTGAATTGGACCCATCTTCACATTAAGATTTGGCTTTTTTGTAAGGTACAAGGAGTGTGTCTCAAGGCATTGGGTGCAATTGGTAAAAATGTGGGATTCACATATGAGAGGATTAGGTTCTTTTTTCTTTTCTTTTCTTTTTGGTTTTTTTCTTTCTCTCCATTTTTTTCATGTTCTTTTTCTAGCTTCTTATTCTTGTTACACATACAATGGATGAGCATAGGCAAAAAAATATTGATGATCCTAATTTTTACTATGGTTATGCATCAAGTCATGTTCCACAAGTGGTCTCAATGCAATAATAGCCATTGCACAACATTGGAGTATGATGTGTCCATTGCTATTTTTTTAAAAGTTTGTTGGCTTGCCACCAAGAGGTTGGAAATGTGTTCTTTTGAGCATCAACTTTGTGTGGATTTACAAATTCAGCCATGTCAATATTATACGTGTTCAAAAATGAAGTGGCGGGTGTGCATTTAAGAATGTTTTTAATTCACAAAATGTCTTTCATTCTTGCACAATTTCAACCAAGTGAAAAAAATAACTTTGAACCCTAGCTTACATTTTTGGTTCTCCAAACCATGAGCTTCATTTTTTCATCTTGATGAATTGGATTTCCCTTGAAAATGGTGTCATGTGCATGCCGCCCCAAATTGACTTGAACTAATCTTGAATCCTCATCCAAAGGCCTTGAATCCCATTTATGATTCTTGAACAATAGGATTGTTCCATTTTCTTGGACCTTCTAGTTGGACCCTCATCAAAAGGGACCTTTAGAATAGTTTCACCTATGTTCCATATTTGGGTCCCCAATAGCAAATCTAACATCCAAGATGGCTGACTTGTTGTTTCTCATGCCTCACCCATCTATCTATGAAGGAAAGTTGTCTATTTGTTTTGCTTGTCATGTTGAGATCTTTGAAACCATGGCACTTCTTGCTTTACTAAGGGGTTCATGAAATTAATTTCATAGGGTTTTTAATTATGGTGGAGAAGTTATTGAATATTGAACAATTATCATTGAAAATTCATTTAAATCAAAACTAAAATTTCTTGGGGAATTTGGGCACAATTTTCAACTTGGTATTGTTGGAAAACCCTTGATGAATAGGATCTAATGAATGTAATTTGGAAATTTTAGACTTGAGATGCAAGAAATTTTGAATTTTGAATTTTTTTCATTGAAAATTCAATTAAATTACAAGAAGTGGTTTTGGAAGAAAATTTTAGTTTGGTAACCAATTCACACTTGGGTTAGCAACACATGTTATACTACAAAATGATATTGTAAAAAAATTCACACTAATACTAAACTATTAATTATTAACCACTTAGACCAATCAATAATATGCAATAGACTATGTAGTATTTTTTTGTCCACCGTAACATCTTATGCATAAATGCGAACCCAAAGTTATTTTACTACCCCAACCAACATATATTTTTTGTTCTTCATCCAAAATATGTTATGCAACATGGCAATGATATGCTTAGGGTAACAAAAATTGAAAATTTATCAGATCAAGTTAAGTTCAATTATGCCAATCGTGTACTTTGTTGTGTTATTAAATAAAATGTATCGTTTATTATTGATTATTTAATTATATTTTTCAACCAAAATTTTGAAATATTAGATTGAGAAGAACATGACATGGAGAAAAAGGAAAAGGTAATGGAGATGAAAATCTCACTATGGTTTTCAATTTGTGATATCAATCATTGATTTAACAAACCTACTTTTGTTACTCACATTTTATGAACATTTCTTACACAATGTTCCATGATTTAATAATTTTTTTGATTGTTTTGTCTTTGGATAAAGGTTCTTAATGTAATAAATGCTGATAAAAATAAAAATTTAAAAATATTGAATTAAATGTTGTCACATCCCTGGCCTTGGGCTTGCAACCAAGGCAAGGGTTTCCAAGTGTGCAGGACAAGAGGGAAGCCCAAGAGACACATCTTATACTCCCGGGTGTGTAGGAGAGTGTGAGAAAATGAACCTTCACACTCCCAAATGAGTTTTCACTTTGGGAGTTGGAGTCTCGATGAACTTTCGAATTTTCAGGGAACGATTGCAAGAGTCAAAACCCATTACATGGAAGAGTTATTTATATCATTGAAAAGCTATTGAAACGTAGATGTCCAAAATGGGCTCACATGATTCATTTGGACATTTAAAACACAAGTTATGGTCAAAAGAAAAGTCAGGAATCAAATTAGCAATTTGACTCCTGATCACTAAAAGTCAAGAATTGACGCAATTTCCTTTCGTGCAGGTGACGTGCTACATACTGTTGAAAAGCTTTCGACGAGGGTTACAAATTTGTTTCAAACCTCATCTCAATCGAAGGTCTGCACACAAAGTTATGGGGCCCCAAAGCTATGGGAGTCCCAACTTTGAGAATTTCAAGACTCCCATTTGAGAATCTTAAGACAAAATGACATTTGGATGTGGGCCTTGTGCAGAGGCACAGAGTATACTATAAGGGGGAAGGTGGTGGCTTCTTCCAAGTCTAGGCCATGATGAATCTTGTGAATCCAAATTTGCCCGTGGCTCATCCTAGCACCAAAAGTGTTTCAATTATGCATTAACCAACTTGTTTGGTTTTGTGCAGGTTTGTGTGAGTGAATGATTGCTTATCATTTTCCTAGTCCCATCTCGGAATTCCAACACGGCCCTCTACCCCCAAAGTGCTATGAACCAAAAAGCATGTCCCTAACTCCTTGCTCTTTTGTTGTTTTCACTTTAAACTCACATTTGATTCTATCAAGGAGTTTGGGAGCACGTCACTCACAATCTTCATTATCATCACATGGAAAAACAACCAACAAATAACCCCTTGCTCCTTGGGACATCCAACCTACAATTAACAAACATTCAAAGATCTTAATGCTAAAAAGAATTTGGCCTTAACATAGATTGAGTAGGAGATGGAAATTCACCCAAGGAAAGCGATACATATGGAACATCATTTAAAAGGGAAATAAACATATATGAAACCAAGATAACTACAAGGGGGCAAGGAACACCCATTCCTACAAAAAAAAATGCCAATAACCAACAATGTTTGTATGATTTTTGGGGCTTCAAAAAGACCATGTTAAGAAAGCAACATGAAAGGATCATGGGACAATCTCCTTATCAACAATAAAAGGCTAAGCCATGAAATTACAATGTGCATGAATTGAATCTCAAAAAGGAAGTTCATAAATTCAAGTTATACATTCATGGGTTAACAACTTGAGTTGATATAATGTTTTTTCAAGAAACACAAGCTTGGAGAGGAAAAAAATTCTAATTTGGGGAAAATGGTTTAAAAGGATGCTTGCTACATTGGACAATAAAGTCATCACCCAATCATGGGAATCTTTGGATAGAACAAGGTTTAAGATGCAAAGGCATTCATACCATATTGGACAACAAATGAACAAATTTAATGATGCATTATGGTACACTTTTTCATAACAAAGACCAATAGTTTAGACTAACAAGCTTCCTAGGAGGTGATTTTATGGCTTTTGAATGTTTACATCCTTAATGATAATTAGGAACATTGTCAATTGGGCATTTATAAGCTAAATTGTCCATTCTTGGATGTTACAACCTCATTTTTGTTGAATGTTGCACACCCTTATGGATTCCAATGTGTTTTATGTCAAAAAAAATTCATCTTATGAAAAGGGACTCAATCATATGATTATTATATAATCTAATGTGATACCAAAATGAAATCATTTGAAACCAAAAGTTTAATCTCAAATGGGAGACTTTTAATTGAAAATATGTTGCAATGCCACAATCATTATAGAAATTGGAAATGGACTTAATATAATCATGGTTTGTAATGAAATAATATGCATGGACTCTTCCAAAATTTGAACCCTAGGTTGCAATTCAAAGTAAGGTTCTTTAAACTATTTCAACGTCATAAGAAAGTTTGATGGACTTTTAATGACACCAAAAATTAGTGAAAACAACAAAGTCCCTCATCTCATGATTTTGTGAATTTAGGAAATTGTTTTTCACAAAGGTTGTAACTTAACATATATTATGTGGTTGGGTGACATTGATTTTGCAAAAGATAAATATTTTAGAAATACACAAGTTAAAAATTTTGGCCTATAAGAAAATACATTGTGAAAAATTGTATCTTGGATTTGAAATTTTTATGAACATTAATCCACCCTAGCTTACAAATACCAAACTATGGGAACACTTAAAGATGTTGTTGCTAAAGGATTGTAGATGGCTCCTAAATGGAAATTTCAACATGGTTGAAACAATAGAAGATAATTCATCCACTTGTGGGAGGATGTTACAAGGTATAGAAAGATTAACATGGAAAGTTTTGAAAGAATTCCTAAATGTGGAAAACATGCCCGTTCTAATGACAGCCTATCATTTTCATGTGACAACTTTAAAAAGGAATATATTGTTGCTTGGTTCACTTAGATCACACCTACTTAGTTATTATAATCAACCACAAGTTGCCTTTATAACCACAAAATATGTCATTCATGGGGATGATGTAAGATTATACCACTATCTAGTCTACACTAAGGTAGAAGTGTGTCAAGTCATTCTATAAAGAAAAATCCTACTAGAAGATGAACATGTTTCTTTGACCATGTAAAGGAAAACATTGCATTGATCTAGCTAAAATAATGCAAACATAAATCATGTTTTGCAAAGATGTGCCAAGTAATTAAATATCACATGGAATCTTTTTAAAAAGAAGTTGTTGAAATAAAGGTGGTAAAAGAAAAAACCAAACGAGTTTGAATTGCATATGAAAGGTTGCAAAATAACACACCGGACAAAAATTAGTAGCAAGTGGTTGGGGACTTCAAGGACCATGTGAAGGTGACGGAAGACATAATAGCTGAAGGTATTTGTAAACACTTTAAACAAGGTGGATGGAAAAAAGTAATTAGGGTTTGAAATAATTTTTAAAGGTTATTAGAGAAAAGAACATGAAGGCAACCATCACCTTTTTCAATAAACTAAATGGGGGTATTACTATAATTTCAAAAGAGTTGGAAGAAGTTTGCTATAATTTTTACTAAAGCCTATACATTAAATGATCAAACTCAATAAAGATGGTGAGGTAAATGGAGGTGGTTTTTGTTTCAATTTTGATGAAATTCACCCTAGACATGGATGAGGCCTTAACTACCCCAATCATTAAGCAAGAGCTTTGAGGAGTTATTAAGAACATGGCCAAAGGGAAGGCTTTTAAGCTTGATGACATTATTATGTTTTCTTGTGTCTGTTTTTGGAAATCATAAGTGATGATTATTTCACCATGATCTCAAACTTCATTAAGAAAAATAAAATTCAAAGGGAGTCACTCATGGCCTAATACTCTATTATTTGAAATAAAAGATAAAAAACAATTAGGAAACTAACATCCCATCTCACTCTTGAATGTGGCATATAAAGTTTACACACAAAACGATACATTGAGGGAGTTGCACTAAACAAGATTTGATCTACCTCAAATTGGATTTTGTTAAAGCCTACAACAAAGTCTCATGGGAGTTTCTATTCATAGCTATGGAGAAATTGGGGATGACAAGTTCTTTCATTGACATGATCATATTACTTTTTTAGGATGTAGAATCCTCCATCTATTTCAATGGCAACATCACAAAGTCTTTCAAGATAGGGAGAGGGGTGAAACAAGGTTGCCCACTTGCTCCTTGCCTTTTCTTGACTACATAGGAAATATCCTCAATGTCATGGTCAAACATGTAATTGTTAAGGGTGAATACAAGGAATTTTGATGGTAGAGGGTGAAACAAGTTGAAATCATCTCCCAAATGTATATGATATTGCATTATCACTAGTAAGAGGGGAGGACAATGTTGGAAATATGCTAACCTACTTAATCAAATTTTGTAAATTTTAGGCTTGGAATTTAATTACAAAAAAAACTTGGTGTATTGACATGAAATTTCAAGCTTTGGACCAAATTGGTTGAGGAACTAGCATTGGAAGTGAACATCAAAAGAGTTGTTCAAATTATTCCTAAACCGACACATTACTAAAACTCAATTGTCCAAGCACAAGCAATGGCCTCTTAGGCTCACTTTATCCTAGTCCATGGATACACACTTGGTTCAAGAGTCTAAAGCAAAATTTCAAAGGTCGATAAGTGCATGAACAAGTCACTATAGCTTAATCCACCTCTACTTGTTGAATTCATAAAAAATGTGAGGATCTAGTGGTTGGTGTGGTTTTGTGGGCAATAAATGGGGATGTCCATTTGAGGGCAATGTAGTTCCATTATTTAGGTCTACAACTGGTTGGGGACATGTGGGACACCCAAGCCCACGAATTCAAAAACTAGGTGAAGATGAAAGAAATTTACCAATTTGAAAAAAATGAATGTTCGCATTTGTGAAAGGTTGTTTGAAAATTTGTCCAACCAATGAAAAGTTGAATTGCATCCCCCCTCACAATAGAGGGTCATTAGAGGGTCATTGGGGAATGGCTTGCCATGTACATTAACAACTTTCACACAACTATGGTTTGCACCACGAAGGACCTTTTATTGACCTACTTAGGTTATAGAGACAATGTTAGCATTCCCCCAAACCCACTCATTTATAAGGTTAACAAAGGAAATAATATGTGGACATTCATGAAACAAATAAAAGCAAAAACTTAGTTACAAGTGACAAGAAGTTAACATCACATGGTGTCCAACCTTAATATTTGACACAAATCATTGGAGGTGGCCAAATGGTACCCCTTTCCTAGACTACATAATAAAGAAGAGATGAAATGTGCTCAATGTGAGGGAAGTTCTAAAGTGGAAAATCTTGAAGAAGTGGCTTAATCAGTTGATCCCAACATACAATGTCAAGTGGAATGGTGCATGGAGGAAAAATTGAGCCAAAAAAGATGCGAGGTTCCTCTAGTCCTTCTACCATAAGGCCATAGCAATCAATGAATTGAGAGCTTAG
>Ga0116230_10000811_pt1 | contig 28276 bp, 29 predicted proteins | sample S1TSphfallax_3_FD_88678 | JGI IMG/M metagenome (GOLD analysis project Ga0116230, IMG submission 88678) | Host-associated microbial communities from peat moss isolated from Minnesota, USA - S1T2_Fd - Sphagnum fallax MG | ecosystem: Host-associated > Plants > Peat moss > Unclassified | place... | reverse complement strand
GGATTCGCAGGAGCAGGCGCCGGCGCAGGTGTCATGAAAGCCGCAGGTATCGGCGGTAATGGTCAGCATCGGCCGGGATTCGTTGGAGAGCAGGACCGCGCCGGTTTCAAGGTAGAATTTTCCGCCCTGCGCGGCTTGGGCGGCCAAGGTGTCCTGCGCGGAATAACGCTCCGTGGTGTCATGCGCGTTGTAGAACAACGCGTCCACGGCCTGCTGGCTTTCCAGATCCACGATGCGCATGGTCTGGCCGGCTTGCAGCGTCACGGAAAACGGCACGCGGGCGGCGACGATGCTGTCGGAAATGACGGTCATCGGAAATACGCCGCCGTGTTTTCAAAGCCGCGCGCCGCCTCGTCGCTGAAGCCGCGGCAGAAATCGCTGGGCGGGGCCAGATAGGTGCAAAATTCGATCGGGCCGGTGGCCTGCGGCGGCGCCAGCACATGCGGCGTGTTGGACAGCGCAACCAGCAGGTTCATCTCCGCGCGCAATTCCACCATGGCGCCTGGCGGCGGCGGGCCATTGTAATGGAAGCGGCCGTCTTCATCCACGCGCACGCTCGAGAACAGGCTGAGGCAAGGGCCGAGGTCCCGCCTTGTCAGGCCGAATTTCGCCGCGGCGAGGCGCAGATTGTCGCGGCCGTTGCGACCGGCCCCGGCCTGCGCCGGCGTGTTGGTACCGAGGATCGAATCATGCCCGGCGCCGGTATCCGCGGTGATCGATGCCAGCACCCGCCCCATATCGGAAAACAGCACGCGGCCGGCGCGAAAATTCGTGGTCCATTGCAGTTTTACCGTATCGCCGGCGTTGTAACGCTCGGAGGTGTCATCCGCGTTCCACAGAAACAAGGCCGCGCCCGGTGTGCCGGCGGGGTTGGTGACGCGGATGGCTTCGCCGCGCTTCAAATGCAACGCCACGTACCAACCGGGCGGGATGCTGTCTTGCTTGATGATTGCGTCCGCCGAAATGTCCGCCGGCGGCGGCGCCGCGGGAGGCGCCGCGGCACGGGCGCGCGCGGCCTCTTGCAAGGCCTCATAGCGGGCGCGGTATTGCGCGGGCGTCAGTTGGTCGAGATCAAGCATCTGCGCTTCCTGTGTGCAACCATACCGGGCAAGCGATTTCCATGCCAACGTTGGCGCTGGGTATCTTCGGTCGGCTTAGCTGTAATTGCCCAGAATCCTTCCGGGGCCTGTACGAATTAGCGGCAAGTCCCGGCTCAAGCCAGCCGCCTCGCGCGCATAGCCGTCGCCAGCGTGCCTTCGTCCAGCACTTCCAGCGCGCCGCCCATCGGCACGCCTTGCGCGAGGCGCGAGACCGGGATGCCGAACGGCTTAAGTTTTTCCGCGATGTAGTGGCCGGTGGCCGCGCCCTCCACCGTCGCCGGCAGCGCCAGGATGATCTCAGCCGGCGGCTCGTTCTCGCCGTCGCGCAGCCGCGCCAGCAGCGGGGCAATCGCCAGGTCCTCCGGGCCGCGGCCGGCGATCGCGGAGAGCGAGCCGCCCAGCACGTGGTAGCGGCCGCGATAAACGGCAGCACGCTCCAGCGCCCATAAATCCGCCACCGTCTCCACCACGCAGATCGCCGGCTCCCGCGTCGTGGCAGTGCAGATCGTGCAGGGATCGCGGCTGTCCAGATTGCCGCAGACCGTGCAAGTTTTCACCGTCTCGGCGGCGGCGCGGATCGCCTCGGCCAGCGGCAGCAGGCGGGTTTCGCGCTCGCGCAGCAGTTTCAACACAATCCGCCGCGCGCTGCGCGGGCCGAGGCCCGGCAATTTCGCGAACAGACCGATCAGATGTTCGAGTTCGGGGCCGCCCATTCAGCCGGCGGCCAAAACAGGTTGCATCAGAATGGCAGCTTCAGTCCCGCGGGCAGATTCATGCCGCCGGTGGCGTTTTTCATTTCGCTTTCCGTCATCTCATCCAGCCGCGCCTTGGCGTCGGCATGGGCAGCGAGGATCAAATCCTCCAGCATTTCCGTCTCCGCCGGGTCGGCCAGCTTCGGGTCGATTTTCACGCGCTTCAGCGCGCCCTTGCCGGTCAGCGTCACCCGCACCAAGCCGGCGCCGGACACGCCCTCGATCTCGGCGGCGTCCAGCTTCGCTTGCAGCTCGGCCATCTTCTGCTGCATCTGCTGGGCCTGCTTCATCAGGCCGGCGAGGTTTTTCATTCGTCTGCTCCTTCGGTGAAAATGGCATCGTCCGGTAGCGCCTCGTCCGGCGGGGTGTGGTCGGACCAGTCGGGCGGCAGTTCCGGGGCGGCGGGTTCGGGGGCCGCGTGCAGCGCCTCGATCCTGGCGCCGGGGAAGGTGGCAAGGATCGCCTGCACCAGCGGGTGATCCTCGGCGGATTGGCGCGCGGCGGCTTCCGCCTTGCGCTCAACCTCGTCGATGGTCGGCGCTCCCGGGGCGTGCGACAAAGCAATGGTCCAGCGCCGGCCGGTTTCTGTTTCCAGCAGGGCGGCCAGGCGCGGCAACAGGTCACGCGGCGCGTCCGGCTCCAGCCGCAATTCGATCACCGGCGGCGCGAAGCGGACCAGATGCGCGGAGTGCCGCAGATGGGCGTACAGCATCACGTCCCGCTTGCTCTGGGCCAACGCCACCACATCCGTGAAGGAGGCCGCGCGTGGCGCTGGCGCCGGATTTAGCGCCGGTGCCGCCGCCATCACCGGCGGGCCATTCGCGACGGCTCGAGCGCCGCCACCAGCGCCATTCGACGGTGAGGGCGGTGCGGCATGATGCGCGCCGGCATCGGTCAGTTTCTTGATGATTTCACCCGGCGTCGGCAGGTCCGCGACATGGATGAGGCGGATCAGGATCATCTCCGCGGCGGCGCGGCGGTCGGGCGCGGCCTCGACCTCCGCCACACCTTTCAGCAGCATCTGCCAGAGCCGGCCGAGCCAGGGGACGGACAGGCTGTTCGCCATCGCCAACCCGCGCGTGCGCTCCGCCTCCGGCAGCGCGGTGCTGGTCGCAAGCCCGGGGACGGATTTCAGCCGCGTCAACAGATGGGCAAGGCCGAGCAGGTCACCCAGCAGGATACCGGGATCGGCGCCGCGCTCATGCGCCAGGTCCATAATGCGCAACGCGGCGGCGGCATCGCCCGCGATCACCGCCGCCATCAGCTCGAACACGTAAGAGCGGTCGGCGAGGCCAAGCATGTCCGCGACCATCTCCGCCGAAATCTGCCCGCCATCCTCGGCGCCGCGCGCGATTGCCTGGTCCAGGAGCGACAGACCGTCACGCACCGAACCGTCCGCGGCCCGGGCAATCGCGTCCAGCGCCGGGGGCGCGATGTCCACCTGTTCGGCGGCGGCGATGCGGGTGAAATGCGCGGCCAGTTCCACAACCCCGACGCGGCGCAGATCGAAACGCTGGCAGCGAGACAGCACCGTCACCGGCACTTTGCGGATTTCCGTCGTGGCGAGCACAAATTTGATGTGCGGCGGTGGTTCTTCCAGCGTCTTCAGAAGCGCATTGAAGGCCTGGCGCGAGAGCATGTGCACTTCGTCGATGATGAAAAATTTGATCCGCGCGGAGAGCGGTCGGAAACGCGTCGCCTCGATGATCTCCCGCACGTCATCCACGCCGGTATTGGAGGCCGCGTCCATCTCCACCACGTCCGGATGGCGGTCCGCCAGGATGGCCACGCAGTTATCGCACACGCCGCAAGGGTCCGGCGTGGGACCGCCGGTGCCGTCCGGGCCGGTGCAATTGACCGCGCGGGCCAAGATCCGGGCGGTGGTGGTCTTGCCGACGCCGCGCACGCCGGTGAGCATGAAGGCGTGGGCGATGCGATTCTGCGCGAAGGCGTTGCGCAAGGTGCGGACCAGCGCGTCCTGCCCGATCAGATCCGCGAAGGTTTGCGGCCGGTATTTGCGTGCCAGCACGCGATAGGCGGCGGTTTTTTGGCCCTCCGGCGCCGGCTCGGGAGCATCCCCGAACAGCGACGGACCGGATGGCGCGGGCGGTGCTTCATCCTCGAACAAACCCATGCGGACCAAAAGCACCTTGAGTGTTTATCAGCGGTTACGGGTGGGAGGCCGGACAACGACCCATGCAAAACTCGTTGCGGCTGCTGCCTTCCGGCCCTGACCGGGTTGGCGAGGTGCGATGTCCGCAGCCGACCTCCCGGGCCGTTTATCCCCTCTTTGGCGCCGTTAAGCAAGGTTGCGGCGGCCCGCCCGAAATGCCAGCTTTGCAGCCATGCGACGCATCATCCCCTCTCGGCCCAATTTTTACTCCGGCGGCACGCTCGACCGCGCCGCGCATCTGCGGGAGGATTCCGCGTGGCTGGACGGCGCGCTGCGCGATCCAGCGAGCCGCTTCGTGCTGTTCTCGCAAGGCCGGCCCATGATCGACGATGATCAACCGGCAGTGCCGCGGATAAAATTCTCAGCACCCCCCGCCGGCACATATCCATGGGTGTTTTTGGGCCTGCAGGACGGCACGCCGGTATTTGCCGCGGACGTGTCCGGCGACGGCGTGAACACCGACTTCACCGATATGCGGATGCTGGCCGGCGCGCTGCCGGCGGATGATGCGACCATTCTGGCGACCGCGCGCGGGATGTTGCACTGGCGGGCGAAGAGCGGGTTCTGCAGCGTTTGTGGCGGGCCGAATACACCGATCCGCGGCGGCTATGTGCTGCATTGCACGCAATGCGAAGCCGAAAATTTCCCGCGCACGGATCCGGCGGTGATCATGCTGGTCACCAGTGGTGACCGTCTATTGCTTGGGCAATCGCACAGATTTCCGGTGGATCGGAATTTTTTCTCGACGCTGGCGGGTTTCGTGGAACCCGGCGAGAGCCTGGAAGATGCGGTGCGGCGCGAGGTGTTCGAGGAAGTGGGCGTGCGCGTCGGCGAGGTGGCGTATCATTCCAGCCAGCCCTGGCCGTTCCCCGCCTCCCTGATGCTGGGCTTCTACGGGGAAGCGCTCAGCGAGGAGATCGTGCTGCAGGCGAGCGAGATGCGCGACGCGAGATGGTTTACACGAGACGAAGTCGCGGGCAGCGAATCCCTTGGGTTCAGCCTGCCGCCGCCGAGTTCGATCGCCAGGTTGCTGATTGACGATTGGCTGAGCGCGACCGCCGCCCCATAAAAAAGCGCGGGAGTTACGCTCCCGCGCTTGCTTTTACCGAATGGGCGGAGGGCTTCGTTGCCCGCCGCGGTGCGGGGATTAGTTGATCGTCTCGGCGGCCGGTTCCGGCATCACCGGCTCCGGCGTCGGCGTTTTCATTTTACGCGGCTTGCGCGTGACGGCGGTTTTCTTCGGCGCCGGCGTCTTTTTCGGCGCGGCTTTCGCCGTGGTCTTCTTGACAGTCGCGGTCTTCTTCGGCGCTGCCTTCTTCACGGCGGGCTTCTTCGCCGTCGCGGTCTTCTTGGCGGTCACGGTCTTTTTTGCGGCGGCGGTGGTCTTCTTCGGCGCCGCTTTCTTCACCGCCGGCTTTTTGGCGACGGTCTTCTTGGCGGCCGTGGCTTTTTTCGGCGCCGCCTTCTTCACGGCCGCCTTCTTCGCCACGGGCTTTTTCACCGCCGCTTTCTTAACCGCCGGTTTCTTGACGGCTGCCTTCTTGACGGCCGGCTTCTTCACCGCGGCTTTTTTAGCGACGGGTTTTTTTGCCGGCGCCTTTTTCGCGGTGGTCTTCTTCGCGGTCGCCCGCATGGCGAGCGGCTGGGCACGCAGAGTGGTATTGTCGTCGTTGGTCACGAGGAAAACTCCTTCGCTGAGGGTGGGAGAAGGGCCGGTTGCGTCGCGCGAGAGCGATCAGAGACAGCAACACCCACGCCGCAAATGCGAAATGCGGCTTGTCCTGCCTTCATCCGATGCGATCGCCGTGGCGATCTGGTATCGGATCGGTCGCCGTCACGGTCCATGACCGTCCTTCCTATTCGCGTGCGGGGCCTCTTGACCGATACGGTTTTGACTCGGTTGCGGCGCGAATCGCGCGACGCACGCAGGATTCGCTATTCCGCTTATGCGATCGCGCTGTCAACAAAAAGCAACGCGTCTGACGGCAAAATGAGCATTTTTTTTCCTGCATGTGCAAAAACATCACCACGAAATGATTCGCGACAGGGCTTTCGCGCATTGTTCGGTCGGCGTCGATGCGAAAATATGGGTGCGCATGTCGCTCGGGGCGCGTTCCCGAACGCGAATCAGGTTATGACTTCGGAACGAAAACGCCGCGCCGCGCCGCCACGGGACAGTCGTCAACCGGCGCGCGGGTCAATGCGGCGAGATCAACGGCGGCGCGCAGGGTTGAATTCCCGCCCTCGCGGTGGCTAATGCCTGAGCAACAGCCAAGGATTGATCGGCGCCAATGCCCGAACCTGACCGCGACATTGAGCGCTGGCCGCCGCCTGGCCTCGCGAGCCCGCCGGACGCCGCCATGCCAGGCTGGGGCACGCTGATCTGGCGGGGCTTGCGTGGACTCTGTCCGCGCTGCGGCCAGGCGCCGATCTTTTCCGGCTATCTGACGGTGCGCCCGGTCTGCGCGAATTGCCAGGCACCGCTTGGGCAAATGCCGGCGGATGACGCGCCGCCTTATGTCGCGATGGTGATCGTCCTGCAGTTTCTCGCCGTGTTTGTCGTGCTATTTTTCAAGGGCGTGTACCGGCCCGGCATCATCGCCTCGGGCGTCTGGCTGGTGGCGCTGACCGCTTTGTGCATGGTGGTATTGCGCCTCGTCAAAGGCGCGATCATCGGCATTCTGCTGAAACTCGGATTGAAGCGCGAGGTTTTGCATGGTTGAGGCGGCGGGCAGAATGACGCGGATCGTGCTGGAGGGATCGCTGCACCGGCTATCGCCGCTGCAGGAAGCCGATCGCGCCCAGGCGGTCGCCGACCTTGAAGCGGAGAATGTGTTTGCCCCGGCGGCGCGTCCGGATGTGCAGAGCATCCTGCATCTCTCGATCCAGGAAGGCCGGCTGGTGTTCGATATCCGCGATGGCGACGATCAGCCGGTTGTCGCTGTCGGCCTCGCCTTGGGCCCGTTCAAGATGCTGGTGAAAGACTATCAGATGCTGCTGGACAGCTATGCCGGCGCGATCGCCGAAGGACGCGAGGCAAAAATCCAGGCGATCGACATGGGCCGCCGCGGCTTGCACAACGAGGGCGCGGAGCTGATGCGCGAGCGGCTCGCGGGCAAGGTCGAGATTGATTTTCCGACCGCCCGGCGGCTATTCACCCTGGTCTGCGCGCTGCACCAGAAGCTGTAAGGATCATCCCGCATGAAGATAGACGGTACGCCGTTCCGCTCGATCTGGGTGGACGAGACCGACCATTGGTCGGTGCGGATCATCGACCAGACGAAATTGCCCTGGACGGTCGACCTGGCGCGGCTGACCACGATGGAACAGGTCGCGCACGCGATCCGTGCGATGCTGGTGCGCGGCGCGCCGCTGATCGGCGCGGCCGCCGCCTACGGCGTGGCACTCGCGATGCGCGCCGATGCGTCCAACGAAAATCTGGCGCATGCGGTCGAGGTGCTGGGTGCCGCGCGTCCCACCGCGATCAATCTGCGCTGGGCGCTGGCGCGGATGGCGGCGACGTTGCAGCCGCTCGGCAACAATGCCCGCAGCACCGCGGCCTATGCCGAGGCGGCGGCGATCTGCGACGAGGATGTCGCCACCAACCGCCAGATCGGGCGTCACGGCCTGCCGCTGATCGAGGCGCGCGCGAAATCAGGCAGGACGGTGAATGTGCTGACCCATTGCAATGCCGGCTGGATCGCGACGGTCGATTACGGTACCGCGCTGGCGCCGATCTACACCGCGCATGATGCCGGCATCGACGTGCATGTCTGGGTGGAGGAGACCCGGCCGCGCAACCAGGGCGCGTCTCTGACAGCCTGGGAGCTTGGCAAACATGGCGTCAAACATACCGTCATCGCGGATAATGCCGGCGGCCATCTGATGCAGCGCGGCGATGTCGACCTGGTGATCGTCGGCACCGACCGGGTGACGCGCGCGGGCGACGTCGCCAACAAGATCGGCACCTATCTGAAGGCGCTGGCGGCGCGCGACAATGGCGTGCCGTTCTGGGTGGCGCTGCCCTCCTCCACCATCGACTGGACGATCAGCGACGGCCTGTCCGACATTCCGATCGAGGAACGGGCGGCGACCGAGGTGACCACCATGACCGGCCGCGCGCTGGATGGCTCGATCGCGACAATCCGGATCGTGCCGAAGGAATCGGCAGCCGCCAATCCGGCTTTCGACGTGACGCCGGCGCGGCTGGTCTCCGGGTTGATCACCGAACGCGGCCGGTGCGCCGCCAATGAAGTTTCGCTCGGCGAGATGTTCCGGGATCTTGCGTAAGGCGCTGCTGCTGCTTGCCGGGCTGACCGGATGCGTGGCGCCGGACGCGCACGCGCCGCCGTTTTCGCGCGACGGATACGCGCCGTTCTCGCGCGCGGATGCGGTGGCCATCGCGCTGGATGAGTGGCGGCTCTGGGGCATGCGCGTGGATGACAATGGCGGCGCCGGCTACGTGCAGACGGACGCGACGATGGCCGAGCGGCAGCCGGGGCTATGGCAGCGCGTCGGCGAATATTGGTGGGAAGGGCAGAATGCCGGCGCGCCGGACGCGGTCTGGACCGGCAAGCACGACGCTTCCGGCCATGTGTTCGCCGTGGCCGTGAACGGCGACTATGCGTGGTCCGCGGCGTTCATCTGCTACGTCATGCGGATCGCCGGCGCGGGGGCCGCGTTCCCGTACGCGCCGAACCACGCCACTTATATTAACTATGCCGCGCGGGCGGCGGAGGGGTTGATTAACGACCCGTTACTTGTGGCGGAGAACCCGGACCGCTACGCGCCGCGTCTGGGCGATCTGGTCTGTTTCGGACGTGGCCGCGGCCGCTGGCTGGCCTATGCCGACCTGCCGACGGACTATATCTTCCCCGCGCATTGCGCGATCGTGGTTGGCGGCGGGCCACGGACGGTCACCGTGGTGGGCGGCAATGTCGATGACGCGGTGACGATGGAGCACCTCCACACCAACGCGGGCGGCGAACTGACCGGCAACCGGGAGCACTGGTTCGTGGTCCTGCGGGTGCTGTATCAAACCAACAGCGCGGTATAGTTGGGATTACAAACCGTAGGTATCGAGGATCGCCTGCATCCAAGGAATGATCGGGTCGTCATCCGCCAGCAGCGGCGTTGAGCTGGTCATCGTGGCCCATTTCAGGGCGCCCCAGGCGATATGGTCGGCATAGCTGGTGATGGCCCCGGCGATGAAAGGCTGCGCCGCCAGCGTGTGCCGCAACGGCTGGAGAGCGGCGTGAAACAGCGGAAGGAAGCTGTCCCGCTTCGCCGCCAGTTCCTCGATCGTCATGCCGATCATGGCCTCGCGCGTCCGCCGGAAATAGGGCTGGTCCTTGGGGTCCAAAATCTTGAAAATATCCGGCATGACGATCGGCGCGATGGTGCGGTGCAGGGTGTCCTCCGCCCAGAATTTGATGAAGCGGGTCAGCGCGCGGGACGGCGGATCGCCGAACAGCGACGCCTCATGCGGATAGGCGGTCTCCAGATATTCGGCGATCGCCTGGCTGTCATGGATCGTGATGCCGTCATCCACCAGCACCGGCACCTTGTCCTGGCCGGAAAACGCGATGACGTCCTTGTCCGTGAAGCGCCAGGGCACCGTCTCGTAAGTCAGGTTCTTATGCGCGAGCGCCAGCTTGATCCGCCAGCAATAGGGGCTGAAGCGGAAGTTCGGGTCGGCCGCCGCAAGGTCATAGAGAATACGCGTCATCGATGGGACTGGCCAAACAGATGCACGCGGGATTCCGGCGAGACGGTCGGCTGCTGATTGATCTCTTTTGCCAGCGCATAGGCCTTTTGCACCGCTGGGCGCGCGGCGATGCTTTCGAACCAGCGTTTCAGATGGGGGAAATCGTCCAGGTTTTGTCGCTGCCGCTCATACGGGACGATCCAGGGATATGACGCCATGTCCGCGATCGAATAGGCGCCGGCAATGAATTCCCGGTCGGCCAGGCGCTTGTTCAGGACGCCGTATAGCCGGCCCGTCTCTTTAATATAGCGTTCCATCGCATACGGGATCTTTTCCGGCGCATATTGCACGAAATGGTGGTTCTGCCCGGCCATCGGTCCCAGCCCACCCATCTGCCAGTTCAGCCATTGCAGCGCGTCGTATCGTTCACGGATGTCATGGCTCAGGAACTTGCCGGTCTTCTCGGCCAGATATTGTAGGATCGCGCCGGATTCGAACACGCTGATCGGCGCACCGCCATCGGCGGGGGCGGTGTCCAGGATCGCCGGGATGCGGTTGTTCGGCGAGATTTTCAGGAACTTCTCCTCGAACTGCTCGCCCTTGGAAATGTTGACGGGGATGATCCGGTAAGGCGTTTCGGATTCCTCCAGAAACATGGTGATCTTATGGCCGTTCGGCGTCGTCCAATAGGAAAGCTCGATCATGGTTTCGTCCTTCATGCGAGGGCCTTCGAGGCCATCTCGTAGCTGTTATGGCTGAGATTTTCGGTCGCCAGGATGCGGTCCAGCTCGGCGCGCATCAGGGCCTGCCGGCCGGTGTCATAGCGCCGCCAGGACCCCAGCGAGGTACAGAGCCGCGCCGCGATCTGCGGATTCTTGCCATCCAGCGCGATGATCGTATCCGCGAGCAGCCGGTAGCCGGCGCCGGATTTGTGGTGGAAATTCGCCGGCGTGGCCGCGAAGACGCTGACCAGCGCGCGCACGCGGTTTGGGTTGCGCAAATCGAAATCAGGATGCCTGGTCAGCGCCTGCACACGCGGCAGGGTGTCCGCGGCACCGGCGCGCGCCTGCACCGCGAACCACTTGTCCAGCACCAGCGGGTTGCCGCGCCAGCGATCGTAGAAAGCGGCAAGCGCGGAGTCCCGCTCGTCATCTTCGGTCTCCACCAGATTGCCGAGGGCGGCGAGCGTGTCCGTCATATTGGCGGCGGCGGCGAATTGCGTGGCGGCGAGGCTGGTATCGCCAGCGGCGGTCAGATAGCCGAGGGCGGCGTTTTTCAGACTGCGCGCGGCCATCGCGGGCGCGGCGTGGTCGGCCGGATCATCGCCGCCGAAGCGTTCCATGACGGCGGTAAATTCCGCTTTCAGCGTGGCGCCAAGCGCGGCCCGCGCGGCCTCGCGCACCGCGTGGATGGCATCCGGATCGACCACATCCATGCCGTCACCGAGCAGACTTTCGCCCGGCAACAAAATGGCTTCGGCGGCGAAAGCCGGGTCTTGCGCCGCGTCCCGCAGGATCGCCGCGATGGCATCCCGCAGGCCGGAATCCAGCTGGAATGCCTCGCCCGCCTGGTGCGCGGCCACCCGGTCCAGCAGCACCGCCGAGGCGTATTGCTGCAACGCGTCCCAACGATTGAACAAATCGGTGTCATGGGCGGCAAGAAAGGCGAGCCGTTCCCGGCTCTGACCTTTTAACCGAACCGGCGCGGAAAAATTTCGGAACAGCGATGGTATCGGCGGCGTGCCGATCCCATCGAAGGTAAAACGTTGTTCGGCATCCTTCAGGATCAGCGTTTCGGCATGAAGTTCGTTGCCAGCATCGTCCAGCAGGCCGATGTCAACCGGCATCAATAACGGTTTTTTCTCGGGCTGGCCGGGCGTCGGCCTGGTGTGCTGGCGCAGCGTCAAGGTGAACCGCTTGGCTTGGGCGTCATACTGCTCGTCGAACGTAATCTCCGGCGTGCCCGCCTGTTCGTACCAGCGCATGATCTGGCCAAGCTCGATGTCGGTCGCTTCCTGCATGGCGGCGAAAAAATCCTCGACCGTGGCGGCGGAATTGTCATTACGTTCTATATAAATGTCAAATCCCTTGCGAAAGGCCTCCCGCCCGATCAGCGTGCGGTACATGCGTACCACCTCCGCGCCTTTTTCGTAGATCGTCGTCGTATAGAAATTATTGATTTCAAGATAAGCGGCGGGGCGGACGGAATGGGCGAGCGGTCCGGCATCGTCACGGAACTGGGTGTTCCGGAGAATTCGCACATCCGCGATGCGCTTCACCGGCGCGGAAAACTGATCCGCGGTATATTCCTGGTCGCGAAACACCGTCAGCCCCTCTTTCAAGGAGAGCTGGAACCAATCACGGCAGGTCACGCGGTCCCCGGTCCAGTTGTGGAAGTATTCATGAGCAATGACGCGCTCGACATTCTGGAAATCCGCGTCGGTCGCGGTATCGGCGCTGGCCAGCACGAAGGCGGTGTTAAAAATATTGAGGCCCTTGTTCTCCATCGCGCCGGCATTGAAGTCGGACACCGCGGCGATGTTGAACACGTCCAGGTCATATTCCAGGCCAAACGTCTCCTCATCCCATTTCATGGAATTCTTCACCGCCGCCATGGCGTGGCCGCATTTATCCTCGTCGCCGGCGCGGACATAGATGCCGAGTTCAACGGTCTTACCCGAGCGCGTGGTGAATTCGTCCTTGACGGCCACCAGATCGGCCGCGACCAGCGCGAACAGATAAGAGGGTTTCGGATGCGGGTCTGCCCAGCGCGCCCAGTGCTTATCGCCATCCTCGCCCGCGCCGGCGAGGTTGCCGTTGGATAGCAGCACCGGGAATTTCGCTTTGTCCCCGCGCAACGTCACGTCATAGCGGGCCATCACGTCCGGCCGGTCGGGGAAAAAGGTGATGCGGCGAAAACCTTCCGGCTCGCATTGGGTGAACAGGCCGGTGCCGGATGAATACAGGCCCGACAACTCGGTATTGTCGTCCGGCGCGATCTCCACCTTCGTCTCCAGCACGAAATCATCCGGCACATCGGTAATGGTGAGCGAATTGTCATCAAATGTATAACGGTTGGGGCCAAGCGGTTCGCCGTCAACCGACAGGCTTAGCAGCTTCAGCTTGCGGCCGTTCAGCACCAGCGGGCCTGGCGCCTTGCGATGCACCGTCAGCTTGGCCCGGACTTTCGTGGCCGCGGGATCGAGATCGAATTCCAGCGAAACCGCCTCGACCAGGAACGCCGGCGGCGTATAGTCGGCCAAGCGTACTTCCTGGCGGGGTGGCGTTGCGAATTGTCCGTCGGCCATTATCGTTCCTCTTCATGCTGGGCAAACGCCGTGCCGTCGACATATGGTGCGGCATGGCTGATGGTTCACCTCATTTGACGCTTGCCGTCCATCCCCGGATTGCGGAGATCGGACAGGCGGCGTGGGATTCCTGCGCCGGCGAGGATAATCCCTTCGTCTCTTACGGCTTCCTCTCGGCGCTGGAGGATAGCGGGTCGGTCGGCGGCCGCAGTGGCTGGCACCCGCGCTACGCGGTGCTGCGCGACGGCGGCGGGGAGATTTTGGCGGTGGCGCCCGCCTATGCGAAAACCAATTCCTACGGCGAATATGTGTTCGACCATGCCTGGGCGAACGCCATGGAGCGCGCCGGCGGAAATTATTACCCGAAGCTGCAAGTGGCGGTGCCGTTCTCGCCCGTGCCGGGGCCGCGGCTGCTATGCCGGGCGGATCTGCCGCTGAGCGCAATGGCGGTGGCGCTGGAGCAGATGGCGGGCGAGCTTGGCTGCTCTTCGGTCCACGCCACGTTCTGCACGGAGACCGAATGGAATGCCCTGGGCGAGGCGGGCTGGCTGCAACGGCTGGGCACGCAGTTTCATTGGGAGAATGACGGCTATGCGAATTTTGACGATTTTCTGGGCGCGTTGTCCTCGCGCAAGCGCAAGGCGATCAAGCGGGAACGGCGCGACGCGCAGGCCGGGCTGACCTTCGCGGCGCTGAGCGGCGACGCGCTGACGCCGGCGGTATGGGACTCGTTCTACAAATTCTACCTGTCCACCGTGGACCGGAAATGGGGCGGCGCGTACCTGACCAAAAAATTCTTCCCCCTGTTGAGCGAGCGGCTGGGCGACCGGGTGGTGCTGATGATCGCCTCCCGGGACGGCCGCCCGATCGCGGGCGCGCTGAACCTGCGGAGCCGGAACGTGCTGTACGGCCGCAACTGGGGCTGCACGGAGGACGTGCCATTCCTGCATTTCGAATTATGCTATTATCAGGCGATCGACTATGCGATCGCGCAGGGGATGACGCGGGTCGAGGCCGGCGCGCAAGGCGAGCACAAAATCCAGCGCGGCTACCTGCCGAAGCCGACCTATTCCGCGCATTGGATCGCCAATGTTTCGCTGCGCCGCGCCATCGCGGATTTTCTGGACTCCGAGCGGCCCGCGATGCGGCGGGCGATGGAGGCAATGGCGGAAGACAGCCCCTATAAGAAGACCGGCGAAGTGGGTTGATGTTTGTGTAAGACAGCTTGTGGTGGTTTTGGGAAATGCTTCACGTGAAACAATTGCGAGGAATTATTGGTAGAGGCTTGTTAGTATAACTAATATTATTCTCGAGACCATTTTTATTATGATTTCGTATTGTTTTTGTCGTTGCGCGGCGGCTTTCATCGGTGGGTTACGCGCCACATTTTTCTGGCGCGCTCTTCGCATGACGCGCGGCGCGTCACCCAGCCCATGGCCGCTGATTCGGACGGATCGCGAAAATTCGCGCGCCGGCAACCTGGCCGGCGTATTGACCCGAACGGCGGGCCATGCACCTTGGCTGGGTCATGCGCAGCCGTTTCATCAGCCTGGGGGCCGATTGCCAGCCGGTTCATCATATCCAGAGACTGACGAAGATTACCACGATGATGCCGTTCGACTGGCTGACCACGCCCATCGCCTCGGTGCGGGCACTGATCGAAAGCGCCTTCCGAGACATGCTGGCGCCGGAACGACTACTTTGGGATGGGGTGGAAGGTGACTGGCGGGTTACCGACCCGAAATACGGGGTAAGTTGCAACCATCATTTCAAATCGCGCGCGCCAAACGAGGTTAAAACCGTGGTGGCGGCGTTCCGGCGCAGCGGGGAGGCCCTGCTGGAGCTGATCGAGGACCCAGACCCGATCATTTTTGTCCGCAAATGGCATCCGGTGGACGCAGGGGCGGAAGCATCGGAAATCCAGTGCCTGCACGCGTTCCTGACCGGCATGAAGCCGAACAGCGTCACGTTGTTTTTGCATCCCGAGGAGGCGGTGGACAACGTGGTGGACGCGAATTTTGTTCGGCGCTTCAACCCGGGGATCGGGGAGGACTGGATCGGCAATGTCGCGCTTTATGACGAGAATTTCGCGTTCGCGCGCGGAATTTGCGGTGATTTGTTTGGAGACCGCGGCGGACTATGACGGCCGCAACGGGTTCGCGCCACCGTCTTGCGTCGGTGCAGCAAGCTTGGCAACCGGGGCTTGAAGGTTCCGTTTATGACGAAAGATCATCTGGCGCGGGATGATTGGTATGAAGGACCCTTGTTAGACGAGGCGTGGATGCCGCATTACCCCGGATCGGCGTCGAGGCCGGCGGCGGTGATGGCGGCCAGCGCCGCGGCTTCGTCGTTATCGGACGTGTCGCCGGAGATGCCGACCGCACCGAGCAGGACGCCGCCGGATTTGATCAGCACCCCGCCGGGGACCGGGACCAGCGCGCCGCCGATGGCCGCACCGGCGGCGGCGATGAAAAAGGGCTGCGTTTCGGCGCGTTTCATCAGCGCGCGAGAGCCCATGCCCAGCGCCAGCGCGCCGCTGGCCTTGCCCAAGGCGATTTCGGCGCGCTTCAGGCTGGTGCCATCCTGCGCGGCGAACGCCTTCAGCGCGCCGCGGGCGTCCAACACGCCGACGGCCATCGGCTTGAAACCGTGCGCGGTGGCGTAACTCAGAGCGGCCTCGACGATCTTTTGGGCGGCGGTCAGGTCCATCAATTTTCCAGTTCGGAATCCCAGTACAGGAAGTCACGCCAGCTTTCATGCAGATAGTTGGGCGGGAAGCCGCGGCCGCGATCCTGCAATTCCCAGCTGGTCGGCCGGCGCGGCTCCTGGCGCGGGATCATGTGGCATTCGCGCGGCAGCTTGCTGCCCTTGCGCAGATTGCAGGAGCCGCAGGCCGTGACGACGTTTTCCCATGAGGTGCGGCCGCCGCGGGCGCGCGGGATCACATGGTCGAAGGTCAGCTCCGGCGCCGGGCGCTTTGACTCGCAATACTGGCAAGTGAACCCGTCGCGGAGGAAAACATTGAACCGGGTGAAGGCCGGCATGCGGGCGGAGGGGATGAAGTCCCTGAGCGCGATCACCGAGGGTAGCCGCATGGAAAAGCTGGGAGAGCGGACCTCGCGCTCATATTCGGAAAGCACCGAGACGCGGTCCAGGAACACCGCTTTCACGGCGTCCTGCCAGTTCCATGTGGACAGGGGAAAGTACGACAGCGGACGGAAATCCGCATTCAGGACAAGGGCGGGGTAATTGAACCCGCCGTCAGGCACAACTCAACCTGTCGAGAAACGACGCTATATGTTGTGATCTTGCCACTGATCCCTGCCAAATCTGGTGGGTGCCGAGAACCATGCGGCGGTTATGACAAAACCGGCGCGGCGCCGCAAGAGAGCGGCGGGTTTGTCAACGCTTTGTCACGGGCGCGCGGTCAGCGGTCAGCCTTCAGGCCGGCTTCCGAAAGGACCAGGAATTTTTGGGTGGTGATGGCGATATGGTCGTGAATCCAGTGCGCCATCAGCTGTTCCTCTTTCAACGAAGTCCGGAACGCGGTGATGCCGGCGGTGTGGCCGGTTGCATCCGCCATCGCGATCAGCGTCTCATAGGCGGCAATCTCAAAATGCTCGAAGGCGTAGTTGGCAAGCGTGTTCTTGATCACCTCGTCGGCCGCCGGCGTGTGCGCCAGGGCCATCAGGTTGCCGACCATGCCGAGGGCGGAATCCTTCAGCATGGAGTGGGTTTCCTCCAGCGTCGCCAGCACTTCGTCCAGCCGGGCGCGCTGCGCCTCGGATTCCGCGACGTGGCGGCGGATCTGCGCTTCCATGTCCGGGTAGTTCTCCAGCCGGTCAAGCTGGCGGGAGAGAATCTGGATCGCCTGGGTCTCCATGGCGTGGGCATTGTGCAGACCGGTGATGAACAGGGTGGTGCCGTTCACCATGCTGCCAGTGGGATAGGCGGCGGCGTTGGGGTTGATGTCGCTCTGGCTCATGGGCGCGTCCTTTCGTTGGTCGGGAAGGACGTGGCCGGAGCGCTCGGCCGATCAAGCCGGTTTAGGCAATTTAACGCGGCTGTTAACGGCCGGGCTGCCCCAAACCCTATGCCAAAACTTTCTTCAAAAACGCGAGCGCCGTGGGCAGCAGCGTCTGGTCGATGCCATGGCCGAGTTGCGGCGAGAACAGCGTCTCGACCGGCACGTTGTTGGCGCGCAGCACCTCGGCGGTCTGGCGGGAGCGGATCGGCGGGATCACATCATCCCGCTCGCCATGGCAGAGCAGCACGGGGGCATGGTTGGTGAGCTCGGTGCTCAATGTCACCGGGTCCAACAGCGCGCCGGCGATAGCGATGATGCCGCGTGGGGCGACCCGGCGCCGCAGGCCGGTGAACAAGGCGGTCATCGCGCCCTGGCTGAAGCCGGCGATGACGTAGTCGACGATCCCGTGGGTGACCAGTTGATCGTCAATGTAGCGGTCAAGGATGACGGCGGCGCGGCGGACGCCGGCATTCATCACGGTCAGATCAAAATTGCCCAGCGAAAACCATTGGTAGCCGGGGCCGCCTTGCTCATGCGGCTCGGGCGCGTTGGGCGCGACGAACAGGGTGTTCGGCAGTTGCGGGCCGAGGAACGGGGCGAGGGAGATCAGGTCCTGGCCATTGGCGCCGACGCCGTGGCACATCACCACCAGCTGTCGCGGCTTGGATTTGGACGCGGGACCCCAGCTAGGACCAGTCAAATTCGTCAAGGCGGCACTCCCTGTATAGATTGGCGGCGGTTATGAGCATCGTGACGCGTTTTGCGCCCAGCCCGACCGGGTTCTTGCATCTGGGCCATGTTTTGTCAGCCCGCGCCGGGTTTTCGCGGGCGCGGGACGCCGGCGGGCGGTTTCTGCTGCGGTTGGAGGATATCGATGCCGGGCGGTGCCGGCCCGAATACGCGGCGGCGATTTTGCAGGACCTGGCATGGCTGGGGCTGCACTGGGATGGCGACGTGCGGAGGCAATCCGCGCATTTCGCGGCATATGCCGCGGCTTTGGAAAGGCTGGAACGGCTTGGGCTGCTTTATGCTTGTTTCTGCACGCGGGCGGAGATTTTGCAGGCGATGAGCGCGCCGCATGGAGCGGAGGCGGTGTATCCGGGCACGTGCCGTGGCTTAAGCGCGGCGGCGCGCGCCACGCGGATGGCGCGCGGGATGCCGTATGCCTTGCGGCTGGACGTGCGGGCGGCCATGGCCGAGTCCGGCGCATTAAAGTTTTATGACGAGGGCATTGGCTGGGTGGCTGCCGCCCCTGACTGCCTCGGTGACGTGGTGCTGGCGCGAAAAGATGTGCCGGCGAGCTATCATCTCTGCGTGGTGCATGATGACGCGCTGCAAGGGGTGACGCATGTGACGCGCGGCGAGGATTTGCGGGCGGCGGCGCATGTGCAGGTGCTGCTGCAACGGCTGCTGGATGTGCCGACGCCCGTTTACGCGCATCACCGTTTGTTGACGGATGCCAGCGGCAGAAGGCTGGCCAAGCGGGACCGCGACCTGACAATACGGGCGTTGCGCGCGGCGGGCGAAACGCCGGGCGCGGTGCTGGAGCGGGTGCAAGGCATGGCGGTTTGAAAAAATTCTTCTCCGGGCTGTTCTGGATCGCGCTGTATCTGGCTGGCGGGCTGGCCGCCGGCGTCAGCGCGGCGGCGTTGGTCCGGCGCGAGACGCATCGGCTTGATCATGCGACCGCGCTGCATCTGGTGCTCTGCGGCGAGGTCGCCGGGTTGCTGTTGTTCATCCTGGCGGCGCGCCGGCGCTGGTTGCCGGGGCTGCGGCCACCGCGCCTGGTGTTGCCCTGGGGGGCGATGCAGGCGGTGTGGCTGGCGGCCGGATTCCTGGCCATGCAGCTGGTCGGCGCGTTATGTTGCAGCCTCCTGATCGGCCTGACCATCGGCCTCGTCACCGTGGCGCGGGACGCGGCGGCCCATGTTCCGTTTCGGCCGGTCCATCCGCATCAGTTGGTCGCGCCGGCGGTGGCGGGATATCTGACGGCGGCACTCTGGAGCGTGTGGTATATTCGCAGGCGCGGGCCGGCGCTGCTGCATGACCCCAGCGCGCGGGGAATCGCCTGGGCACCGGCGGCGCGGCCTTATTATTTGACCGCGGCGCTGCTGGCCGGACTCATCACCATGGTCGTGATCGTGATGTTCCAGATCGCGCCGCCGGACCCGGCGGCGGTGCAGGACCTGCCGGAGGTGAAGGCGTTCGGGCGGCCGGGCTGGCCGATGGCGATCCTGCTGGTCCTGGCGCTGTTCGTGGCACCGCCGGTGGAAGAATGGATTTTTCGCGGCGGCATATTTTCGGCGCTGGCGAGCCGGTTGTCGCCGCTCTGGGCTGGGGTCATCACCACGGTTTTGTTCATGGCGGCGCATTATCCGGAAAAAATCCACTACCCGCTGGGCTTCATCGATGTCGGGATGATGGCGGGCTGCGCGGCCTGGCTGCGGGTGCGCGCCGGATCGATCCGGCCGGGCATTTTGCTCCACATGCTGTACAATCTCGGCGCGGTGGCGGCGGCCGCGCTGGCCCACTGAGCCGGCAATTTGGCAGCCAAGGCACAAGCGCGTAAGATGCGCCAACGCGACACACGGTTTTAGGGTTGGAGAGTTTCCATGGGTGGTTTGAGCATCTGGCACTGGATGATTGTCCTGGTGGTCGTGCTGCTGCTGTTCGGCACCGGCAAGGTGAGCAATCTGATGGGCGAGTTCGGCAAAGGGATCAAATCCTTCAAGCAGAACGTCAATGACGACAGCAAGCCGGTGCAGGACGCCAATATGAGCCAGCCGGCGCCGAATCCCGGCTCGCTGAACGCGCCGCTGCAGGAATCCATCACCCCAAAATCGACCGTAAACCAAGGCTAGATGCCCACACTGGCGGAGGTGGCGCCGGCGCTGGTCGAGGCCGGCCAGCGCATGGACGTTCATGGCTGGGTCGGCGGCTCGGCCGGCAATCTGTCGGCGCGGCTGGATGACGAGACCATCGCGATCACCCGCTCCGGCGTGCACAAGGGCCGGTTGAAGGAAACCGACATCATCGAGGTCCGGCTGGACGGTTCGCCGGTCGAACAGGGCGTCAAGCCCAGCGCCGAGACGCTGCTGCATTGCCAGCTCTACCGGCTGTTTCCGCCGGTCGGCGCGGTGCTGCACGGCCACTCGGTGGCGGCGACGGTCTTGTCGATCACCGCGCCGGAAATCCTGTTTTCCGGCTACGAGGTGGTGAAGGCGTTCGGCTACACGACGCATGAGACCGATGTGGCGCTGCCGGTCTACGACAATGACCAGGACATCGCGCGGCTGGCGGGGGTGATCGAGCCGCAACTTCAACTGACCCCGCCGATCGGCTATGCGATCCGCGGCCACGGGGTCTATGCCTGGGGCACCGGCGTGGAGCATGCCTATTGGCGGCTGGAGGCGCTGGAATTTCTGCTTGACTGCGAGCTCGAAAGGAGACGGATCAAGTGAGCCAGTTGTTGATTTTCGACGATCTGCGGCCAGGCGCGCCCGTTTTGCGTACCGAAGACGCGGATGCAATGGCGCGCGAGCTGGCGGCGATCGGCGTGCAATTCGAGCGCTGGGAATCGCCGGTGACGCTGAGTCCCGACGCCGCGCCTGAGGTGATGCTGGAAGCGTACCGGCCCTATCTGGATGAGCTGATGGGGGAGACCGGCGCCGGCTCCGCGGATGTGATCAAGCTGACGCCGGATAACCCGAACGCGCCGGCACTGCGCGAAAAATTTCTGGCCGAGCATATCCATACCGAGGATGAAATCCGGTTTTTCGTGCATGGCGGCGGCCATTTCGTGATGCATGTGAACGGCCGGGTGTATGACGCCCATTGCGTGGCGGGGGACCTGATTTCGGTGCCGGCCAATACCAAACATTGGTTTGACGCGGGCGAAAAACCCTATTTCACCGCGTTGCGGGTGTTCACCGATACCTCCGGCTGGGTCGCGCATTTCACCGGCGACAAGATATCCGCGCAGTTTCCGGTCGCGTGAGTGTTCCGCCGGCCGCGGTTCTGACCGATATCGAGGGCACCACCTCACCGATCGCCTTCGTGCATGACGTGCTGTTTCCATATGCGCAAGCGCGGATGGCGGCGTTCTGCGCGGACCATGCGGACGATCCGGTGATGGATGAGGTCGCGAAACTGGCGGCCGGGGCGGATCCGGTGCGGACGCTGCTAGGCTGGATGGCGCGCGATGAGAAAATCACGCCGCTGAAGACGATCCAGGGAATGATCTGGGCGGAGGGCTATGCGAAAGGCGAAATCACCGCGGTGCTATACCCAGACGTGGCGCCGGCGTTGCGGCGCTGGGTGCAGGGGGGCGTGCGGCTATACGTATATTCCTCCGGCTCGGTGGCGGCCCAAAAGTTGCTGTTCGGGCATACGCCGGCGGGTGATCTGACGCCGCTATTCGCCGGATTTTTCGACACCAAGGTTGGCGCGAAGCGGGCGCCGATGAGCTACGCCGCGATCTGCCGCGGCGCCAACGTATCGCCGGCGGAAATGCTGTTCTTGTCGGACGTGGCGGCGGAGTTGGACGCGGCGGCGGCGGCGGGGTTGCGCACTTGCCAGCTGGCGCGGCCGGAAGACGGCACGGTGGCCGGCACCGCGCATCCGGTGGCGGCGGATTTCGCCGCGGTGGCGGCCCAATTCGGCTTGCCGAAGACGGTCGTCAGCCGTCAGTGATCAGTGGTCAGTAACGTTTGTTTTTGAAGGATCGTCTTCGTCGGTTCGCGGCCTCGCATCCGATGCGGGCGTTCTGGTGGGGGCTGGCCTCCGCGCTGGCGTTGCCGCCGGCGCATCTGCTGCCGGTGCTGCTGTTCAGCATCCCTGCCTTTCTGCGGCTGATCGGGGCGGCCAGGAGCTGGCGGCAGGTGATGCTGACGGGCTGGCTGTTCGGCTTCGGGCTGAACCTGGCGGGGCTGTATTGGATCACCGAGCCGATTTTGACCGAGGCCTCGACATTCTGGTGGCTGGTGCCGCTGGCGGACCCGCTGCTGGCCTTCGCGGTGGCGTTCTACAGCATCATCCCCGCGCTGGCCGCGTATCCGGCACGGCACGGCCTGCCGCGGCTGTTGGTGTTTTGCGGCGCCTGGGTGATCTCCGACCTGATCCGGCAATTCGCCTTCTCCGGCTTTCCCTGGAACCTGTGGGGCACCGACTGGGCGATCCCTGGGCCGATCGGCGATGTGTTCATCCAGCCGGCGGCGCTGGTGGGGGTACATGGGCTGACGCTGCTGACGGTGTTTCTGGCCGGGCTGCCTTTGTTCGGGCGGCGCGGTCTGGCCGCGGCGGCGGGCATTTTGCTGATCTGGGCGGGATACGGCGCCTTGCGGCTGCAGACGCCGGTGCGGCCGACCGGGATCACCGTGGCGATGATCCAGCCGGATTTTCCGGTGCCGGGAAGCTTCGACCGGCCAGCGCTGATCGCGCGCTGGCAGCGCGACCTGGCGATGAGTTCGGCCGGGCTGCAAGCCGGCGCGCGGACCGTGATCTGGCCGGAAGCCTCCAGCCCTTGGCTGCTCGAAACCGACGCGGGCGCGCGCGCGCAACTGGCGGCGGTGACCGGGACAGCGCCAATTCTGGCCGGCAGCATCCGGGCGCCGAGTCCAACCGACTATCGCAATTCAATGGTGGTGACCGACGGGCCGGGGCCAGCGGTGGCGACTTACGATAAATGGAAGCTGGTGCCGTTCGGCGAGTATATGCCGGCCTGGATTCCCGTGCTGATCACGCCGGAGGTCGCCCCCGGCAGCGGTTTCACGCCCGGCAGCGGGCCGCAGACGCTGCATGTCCCCGGCCTGCCGCCATTCGCGCCGCTGATCTGCTACGAGGCGATTTTTTCCGGCCAGATCGTCGATGAGAAGGACCGGCCGGCCTGGATGGTCAACATCACGGATGACGCCTGGTTCGGCGACAGCGCCGGCCCGCGCCAGCACTTCGCGGATGCCCGGCTGCGCGCGGTCGAGGAGGGAATGCCGCTCGCGCGCGACGCGAATTCCGGGATTTCCGCGATGTTCAATGCCTTCGGGCAGGTCACCGCGGCTTTGCCTCTAAACGCGGAGGGTGTGCTGGTCACCGCCTTGCCGGGCGATCTGCCGATCACTTTCTACGCAAGGTTTGGCTTATGGATACCGCTTTTGTTAGCCACTTGCCTAATAGTTGCAGGTTGGTTAACAAATTCCGGTTTCAGGATTAATAATCGCGAAAGGGTGACGATGGCGTCTATTTAATAATGCAAGATTATGCATTTTTGTATTGTTTTCTGTTTTAACCTCTGGTAAGTGATTTTTCCAGCGGTTGTAAAGCGGTTACGCTAACCTCAGGTTGCTACGATCCTTGTCGCGTTTCCGAAAACGGCAAAGCAGATCGGCGAATAAGACGTGCGTCAAATTTTGCATGATTGGGCCGTTCGGACGGTCCGCTTCCGGAGAATGTTGGTTTTATGAGCGAGGATATTGTCGAGCGACCTGATCGCGAAAGCCGGCCCAGCCCGATCGACGTGCATGTCGGTTCACGGGTGCGGTTGCGGCGGACTTTGCTGGGGATGTCGCAGGAACGTCTGGGAGACGCCTTGGGGCTGACATTTCAGCAGGTGCAGAAATACGAGCGCGGGGTCAACCGCGTCGGTGCATCGCGGCTGTTCGACATTTCGCGCGTGCTGGACGTGCCGATCAGCTTCTTTTTCGATGACATGCCGGAGGGGATGAGCGAAACGCCGGTCTCCGGACCGCGCGGCCGGATGTACGGCTTCGCCGAGGCGCAGGAGCCGTTCGCCGCCGGCGTGGACGACCAGTTGACCAAGCGCGAGACGCTGGAACTGGTACGGGCCTATTACCGGATCACCGACCCGGCGGTGCGCAAGCGCATGTTCGACCTGATGAAATCCCTGGCCCCGGCGGAAGCCACCCTGGAGACGCCGCCGGCCTGAGCCAAGCTGGCCGCGAAGCGACTATCCGCGGATGTCGCGGATGAGCGCTGATGAATGATGGCCCGGTTATCACCTTTTCATCCGCGGCATCCGTGGCCAGCGCCTTCTTGATGTTTCGGACGCAATGTTCCGGAATTCAGGCGAACCAAGGATATCAATCCTGCTCAAGCGATTTTTGCATGATGACGACATCGAGCCAGCGGTCGAATTTCCATCCGACCCGGCGCATCGTGCCGACCGGCTTGAAACCAAGGCTGGCATGCACGCCGATCGAGCCGGTATTTTCCGAATCGCCGATCAGCGCCAGCATTTCGGTGACGCCGGCGGAGCGGGCATGATCGAGCAAAGCCGCGACGATCGCCTTGCCGACACCCTGGCCACGCACGCTTTCACGGACATAGACGCTGTTCTCGGCGCAGAAGCGATACGCCGCGCGGGCGCGGAACTGCGCGTAATAGCCGTAGCCGAGCACGCCAGAGGCGTCGCGCGCGACCAGCCAGGGCCAGCCGGCGCCGATATTGGCGTGATATCGCGCGGTGAGCTCCTCGAGCGAGGGCGGAATCTCCTCGAATGTACCGGTGCCGGCAAGGACATGGTGGGCATAGATCGATTGGCATTCGGCGAGATCGGCCTCGGTGGCGGCACAAATGTCCATGAAATCCTCCGGCTCGGTGATGCGATCCCGGCGCGGACGTGGCCAGCCGGGTCGTGCTGACGCAATTTTGACCGGCGCCATGGCCCGGTCAATCACGCCTTAATGCCGAATTTTCGCGTTTCAGTTGCGGAAATTCCGCCGCTTTGTTGAAAAATTTGGCTTTTGGAGCTTTTTCCAAAAAAGTTGTTGATTAACGTTGTATGTGAAAGCGGATTTCAGGCATAAGCTGCCGGTGGATTGCTTACGCATATTTCAGAGAGGCTGATCGCCGCATGAACGACACGTCGCAGAATCCGGGTGCCAACATGGATTCCCTCAACGAGGATGTCGCGGCGCTCAATGCCGCGTCCATCGGCGGCAGCGGGCCGCTGCAGGCCAGGCTGGCCGCTGTGATGGGGGTCGCGCGCTATCATGGCGTCGAGCTTGACCCGCATGCGATCCGGCTGGACAGCGGCGAGGAATCGCCCTCGCCGCCGGTGTTGATCGAATGGCTGAAGGAATCCGGGCTGTGGGCGCGCGGCATCCACACCACCTTCCGGCAATTGCTGAAAATCGACGATCCCGCGCCGATCATCCTGTTGCTCGACGATGGCGGCGCCGCGCTGGTGGTGGGCCGCAACAAGCATGAAGGCGTGCTGTATCTGCGCGACCCGCGCGGCCTGCCGAGCGAGCCGCACGTGGCGGTCGACGAGCTGCGCCTGAAGCAGGTGTGGAGCGGCGGCACGCTGCTGATCCGCGCCAAGCGAGAAGGCAACGAGGACGAAATGCCGTTCGACCTCAACATGCTGGCGCGGATGGTATGGCAGGAAAAGCGGATTTTGCGTGATATCGCGATCTCCTCGATCACCATCACCGTGCTGACGATCATGCCGATCTTCATGGTGATGTCGACCATCAATATCGTGGTCCAGTACAAGAGCATGAACACGCTGGTGATGATCATCATGCTGCTGGTGGTGGTGGTCGGGTTCGAGATGATCCTGACCGCCTGTCGAAAAATTCTCGAAGTGGTGCTGGCGACGCGGCTGGACTGCCGGCTCAACCTGCTGATCTTCGATCGGCTGCTGACCCTGCCAGTGGAATTCTTCGAGCGCCAGCAGGCCGGAGAGCTGTCCTACAAGATCATGCAGATCTATCAGGTGCGCGACTTTTTGACCGGCAAGCTGATGAACACCTTCATCGACATGTTCATGGTGGTGCTGGTGCTGCCGATCCTGTTCTACATGAACGCCCTGCTGGCTTGGACTATCCTGATCGCCGCCGCCTGCATCGCGATGATCATCGCTGCGTTCCTGAAGCCGCTGGGCATGCTGACGGGCAAGATCATCGCCGCGGAATCCGCCAAGGGTTCGGTGATGGTGGAGACATTATACGGCATCCGCACGGTGAAGGCGCTGGCGCTGGAGCCGATGCGGGCGTCCGAATGGGACCGCCGGGTCGCGACCGCCGCAGACCTGCATGTGCAGATCGGCAAGCTGGCCAACTGGCCGTCCACCATGACGATCCCGTTCCAGAGATACAGCTATTTCGGCGTGATGTGCCTGGGCGCGTTCATGGCGATTTCCACCAATAATCCGGTGATGATCGGCAGCCTGTTCGGCTTCATGATGCTGGGCGGACGGGTCGCCGGGCCGCTGGTGGCCCTGGCCAGCGTGATGGAGGACGTGCAGAAGGCGCGCGCCTCGATCAGCCAGGTCGGCTCCGTGCTCAACCGTCCGACCGAGAAGCGCGCGCTGACCCACGGCCTGCGGCCGAAATTCGAGGGCGCGATTTCGTTCGACGACGTGACGTTCCGCTATGAAGGCACCAAGTCGCCGGCGCTGGACAAGATGACCTTCGAGGTGCCGGCCGGGACCATGCTTGGCCTGGTCGGTCGCTCCGGTTCGGGCAAGTCCACGGTGACCCGGCTGCTGCAGGGCATCAACCGCGACTATTCGGGCGCCATCAAGATCGACGGCAACGACATGCGCGAAATCAACCTGCGGCATCTGCGCAAGAATTTCGGCATGGTGCTGCAGGACAATTTCTTGTTCCGCGGCTCGGTGCGCGACAATATTCTGGCGGGCCGGCCGGGCCTGTCATTCGAGGATGCGGTGTCGGCGGCGCGGCTCGCGGGCGCCGAGGAGTTCATCGAGCGGCTGCCGAACGGCTATGATACCTTCATCCAGGAAGGCTCGCCGAACCTGTCCGGCGGGCAGAAGCAGCGGCTCGCGATCGCCCGCGCGGTGGTCTCCGATCCGCGCGTGCTGATCCTGGACGAGGCGACCAGCGCGCTGGACCCCGAAAGCGAGGCGCTGGTCAACGCCAATCTGCTGCGCATCGCCAAGGGTCGGACCATGGTGATCGTCTCCCACCGCCTGTCCTCGCTGATCGATTGCGACCTGATCATGGTGCTGGAACGCGGCCGCACCATGGACATCGGACCGCACGATCAACTCGTCGAACGCTGCCCGATCTACCGCCATCTCTGGCTGCAGCAGAACCGCCATCTCGACCCGGAAGGAAAACGCCATGCTTCGCCTACGCCAGCGCTTGCCCAAGGGGATTAGCTCGGGCGGCGGCGCGGTCGTCGCGGCCGACGACGAACCGACCCCGCTGGCGCTGCTCGAGTTCCAGTCGCCGACCGCCGCCGTCATCGCGACGCCGGTGCCAGCGATGTCGCGCCATGCCGGCACCTGGATCGGCTTGATGGTGCTGTGCTTCCTGCTGATCGCCGGCTTCATGCCGGTCGACAAGATCGTGGACGCCTCGGGCGAGCTGGTCTCGACCGCCCCGACCGTGGTGGTGCAGCCGTTCGTGACCTCGATCGTCCGCACCATCAACGTCCAGCCCGGCCAGTTCGTTCACAAGGGCCAGGTGCTGGCGACGCTGGACCCGACCGACGCGGTGGCCGATCTGACCTCACTGACCCAGCAGGAGCAGGGCTACGCGGCGCAGGTCGCGCAGTTGCAGGCGCAGGAGAACGGCACGCCCTATGAGCCGGATCCGACCAACCCGGCCTCGGCGCTGCAAATGCAGACCTATACCCAGCAGGTGGCGCAATATAACGCCACGGTCGATGACTACCAGCAGAAGATCGCGGCGCTGCAGGCGACCATCGAAGGCGATAACCAGCAAGCGGCCTATTATCGGACCCGGCTGGGCCTGGCGCAGAACGTCGAGACGATGCGCAACCAGCTGCAGCAATTGCAGGTGGGCAGCAGGCTCGACACATTGGCCGCCCAGGATGACCGGGTGAATATCCAGAGCGAGCTTTCCAACGCGGTCTCCTCGGCCCAGCAATCCGAAAAGGACCTGGCCTCGCAGCAGGCCGAGGAGAGCGAATTCATCCAGCAATGGCGCGCGACGGTGTCCACCCAGCTGAGCACCGCGCTGATCAACCTGTCGCAGACCCAGGATTCGCTGACCAAGGCAAAGCTCGCCGACCAGCTGGTGGTGCTGACCGCGCCGCAGGATTCGGTGGTGCTGGCGATCGCGCCGGTGTCGGTCGGCGCAGTGGTGCAGTCCGGCCAGACCCTGATGCAGACAGTGCCCGCCAATGCGCCGCTCGCGGTCGAGGCCTATCTGGACGGCAGCATGGATTCCGGCTTCGTGCATCCTGGCCAGAATGTCGTGATC
>Ga0116230_10000810_pt1 | contig 28291 bp, 28 predicted proteins | sample S1TSphfallax_3_FD_88678 | JGI IMG/M metagenome (GOLD analysis project Ga0116230, IMG submission 88678) | Host-associated microbial communities from peat moss isolated from Minnesota, USA - S1T2_Fd - Sphagnum fallax MG | ecosystem: Host-associated > Plants > Peat moss > Unclassified | place... | reverse complement strand
TGCGACGCATCGCGCAAGTCGGACAGCCCCACGTAACGGATCAGCGTGTGATCGCTCGAGCTGTAATACACGTCGATGCTCGGCGCGACCCAGCCCAAGATCCCGGATAGTTTCAGCCGAAATACTTCCACAGCGATGCCGTCGGTGTGATCGCTGCGCACGTGCTGCACGTTGAAGTTCATCTCCTCCAACCGGCTCGGCACCAAGAAGTGCATGCGCAGCGAATTGCCGGCCATCAATGCCTGCCAATTAGTGCGTACGAAGGCGTCGAAGCCGGCATCCGCCACCAGACCATCGACCTGCGGTACCGTTCCGGATTTCTCTGCGGCGACCCGACCGTCGCGAAAAAATACCTGGCGAACGTTGCCTTCGGTGCGCACGCCTTCGCGCATGCCGGTCGATGCATCCTCGAGCAGGAAGTCGGGCGACAACGGGTCGACATAGGCGACCGTTTTACGCGCGAACGCCTCGCCGTCGCGGCAGGTATAGAGCACCACGCGTCCCGTGAGCTTGCCATCGCGATAGTGCAGCACGTGATTTTCGCGATACAGAAATTCGTCGGAGCGCACCGCGGTGGCCGTGCCGCTGTACGTAACATAGCTATCCACCGCTGCGGCCGCTGCGCGGCCGGGCGTCGTACTGGCTGCGGCGACGGCACACCCCGCGATCAACACCCGTGCGCACCATGAATCGAACCGACGCTCCATGCCAAACCATTCGCTTCACCGCCGCGAGCGGATGCAGCGCCGTGCGCGAACTGCAGACCGCAGCACAGTTTGCGCCACCGCGCCGCGGAATTGACTTTTACGGCGTGACCGCCCTCACAATACGGTCCCCGGCTCGCCCATCATCAGGGTGCGCAGCAGCGGAATCGGTGGACCACCGTGCGATAGGAATTGGTCGTGGAAGTCGTGCAACGCCGTCCCGCCCGTGCCCTTGCCCATCTTCGCGATCCAGTCGCTCTTGAGTTTGCGGATCATCAACTTACCCAAGGTGTAGTTGAGGTAGGCCGGATCGTAGCTGCCGCGAGCCGCCTGTTGCCGCGCGTTGCCCGGATCTTGAAAGGCTTGTTCCTTGAACATTTTTTCGGACTCCGCCACCGTCATTCCCTCGGTGTGCATGCCGATGGCAGACAAGAGTCGCACGTCGCGCAGCAGCGCATCCGTGAGCTGGCCGATGTGCTTTTCCGGATCACCCTTGCCGAGGCCCTCGTCGTACATCATCTCCTCGCAGTAATGGGCCCAGCCCTCCGCGAACGCATAGCCCACCCACAATGCCTCGAGCTTGTCGGGATTGGCATTTGAATGCAGGAACTGCAGGAAGTGCCCCGGCCAGACTTCGTGCACGGAGGTGAACAGCAGCGTCGCCTGACCGGGTATGTAGGCCGCCTGCTCCGCCTTGGACCATTGCGGATCCGGTGGCGCGATGTTGTAGACCGACGCCACACCGTGATCGTACGGACCCGGGACCTGGATGAACGCGCTGTTAGAGCGATTGTAGGCCGGCGCCTCCGCCACCAAGGCCTGCTCCTCGCTCGGAATGCTCACGATGTCGTGCTCCTGGACGAACTTCTTGAGCTCCACCAGCTGCAATCGAGCCGCCTCGACCGGACCACCCGGTGGCTTGTCGGCCGACATCTTCGCGATGCACGCCCCGAGCGACCCCTTGGGCAGGTAGGTATCGCATTCCGCCTTGAGCGCCTGGGTATTGCGCTTAAGGTCGGCGCGGCCGGCCGCCTCGATCTGCTCCACCGGCAGATCGACGCGCTCCGTATCCTTGATCATCTCGGCGAACAACTCCTTGCCCAGCGGAAACTTGTCATTTGCGGTCTTGCGCAAGCCGATCAGGTAGTTCTTGAGACCGGTCATCGCCACGGCCGCATTCGCATCCGCATCGGCGAGCGCCTTCTGCAGCTCGGGGTTCGCCACCGAGGCAAACACCGGCGTCACGTCCTTGGTGTAGAACTCCGCGAAACCGCCGAAGTCCGCGATCCCCAATTCCACATAGGTCTTGGGCAGAGGACCCACGAGGTTCGCCTGGATGTCGGTGACCATCTTCGGAATACCCTGCGCATACTTGATGTAGGCCCTCATGCGGGTCTCGAGCGGCGCATAGTCGCGGCTCAAGTACATGTCCGGATCGACGTTGCCGATATACCAATAGGGATTGGTGAACGGATACCGGGCTTTTTCCAACCAGAACAAGTCGCGGTCGATCACTGCCAACAGATACTCCCGGTCGAAGCGCTCGTTCGGCTCGAGCGGTGCCGGATCCACGGCCGCAATCTGCGTCCGCGCATCGTGCAGCCGCGAAATCTGCCGTTTTAGGCCATGAGCACTCAAATCCGGCAGCTGCCCGTCGAATTCATGCCGGCCAGACTGTGCGGCAAAGAACGGCTGGTCCCGGAAATAGTCCTCGACGAAGCCGTTCGCGACTTGCGTCCACTGCTGGCTGGCCTGCGACGGCGGTTTTTTGACCGGTGCGCCGGACTCGGGTCCCTGACCGCATCCAGCCACGGTCACCAACCACAGCAGACCGAAGGCCACGCCCAACTTGCTCGTCACCGGCATCACGACTCCCCTTAATGCTTTAATCGGCTTGTTTAGTCATTATTCTAGCGCCGATTTGTCAAAACCGGTCTGGAACCTAAGCCAGTTCGTGGCATTCTTGTCACATGAACAGCACCGCCAAAACCGACCCGATCCCGCGCCGCGACGACGTGCGCATCATGACCCTGCAGTCGCACATCCTCGAGCAGCAGTCGCACCACCCACATGCCACCGGCACCCTGTCGTGGATCCTCTCGGCCGTGTCGATATCCGCCAAGATCATCGCCGACAAGGTGCGCCGTGCCCGCCTCGAGAACGTCTTGGGCAGCGTCGGCACCGAAAATGTCCAGGGCGAAGTGCAGCAGAAATTGGACCTGCTCGCCAACGATGTGCTGCTGCGGACCCTGGGCGGCCGCGAGGGCGTCGCCATCGTCGCCTCCGAGGAGAACGAGGAGCCGGTGATCCTGCGTGAGGACACCGCCGGCATCCCCAGATACTGCGTCCTGTTCGACCCCCTCGACGGCTCGTCGAATCTCGACATCTGCGGCGGCGTCGGCACCATCTTCAGCATCTTGAAGCACGAAGGCGGCTCCGGCCGGCCCCAAGACTCCCTGCTACAACCCGGATTCCGTCAGGTCGCCGCCGGCTACGTACTCTACGGTTCATCCACCGTGTTCGTGCTGACCCTCGGCAATGGCGTCGACATGTTTGTGCTCGACCCCGGCATCGGCGCCTTCATGCGCGTCGAACGCAATCTCACGATCCCCGCCGGCAACAAGACCTACTCGGTCAACGAAGGCAACCGCAAGTCATTCCCGGACGGTTACCAACGCTATCTCGACTGGGCCCAGGGCAATGGCTACTCCAGTCGCTATGTCGGGGCGATGGTCGCCGACGTGCATCGGATCCTGCTCAAGGGCGGCGTGTTCCTGTATCCCCCCACCGCCAAAGCCCCCGAGGGTAAGCTCAGGCTCATGTACGAGGCCAACCCGATGGCCATGATCATCGAACAGGCCGGGGGCAAGACGTTCGCGGGGCCGGGTAAGCGGGTGATGGAGATCCAACCCACCGCCATTCACCAACGCACCCCGGTGATCCTGGGCGCCACCGATCAGGTGGCGCTGGTCCTCGCGCACCTCGAGAAGACCTAATCAAGGCGGCGAGAAGTCCGCCCTGATGGTTTGAAAAGCCGCGAGTGCCTCACAGCGGCGGTTGTGCCCGGTCAGCGTCGGGTAGATCTCACCCTGAAGGTCGACACCCAGCGCCTCACGCAGGAACGTCACCACACAGGCCACCGTGACGTCCGCCTGCGTCATCGCCGCCCCGACCAGCCAGCCAGCGGGGCTTGAAGTCGCCCTTAGCGCCGCCGCCCGCTCCAGCTCGGCCAACGCCCCGTGCATCTGCCCACTGCAGCGGGCCACCCACGGCTCGTGGCGCTTCTCCTCCGGGCGAAACACCCGCTCGTAGATCTGCAGCACGCCCTTCTCGGCCGCACCGCACGCGATCGCCATGAGCCGCAACGCATCGCGCCGCGCAGTACCCGCGCCTACGCCTGCGCCCGCAGCCGGCAGCAACGCCCGCGACGCGCCCACCTGCTCATCCAGAAAATCCAGAATGGCGGCCGATTCCAGCAGCACCTCGCCATCGGGCAGCACCAGCGTCGGCACCCGCCCCAACGGGTTGAACTCGCGAATTCGCTCGAAATCCCGGCCCACCGACCAATTGCGGTGTTCGAACGGCAGGCCGAGGAGCACCAGCGACACCGCCACCCGGCGCACGAACGGCGAATCGAACATGCCGATCAGAACCATCGGTGCCTGCTCCATGCTCAGTGACCTCCCTTGACGAACAACCCGGCGGCCGTCAACGCCTCCGCCAGCTCGATCTCGATTCTCGCAGCTTCCGCGCGTTTGATGAATTGCAGATGCAGCGTCGGCCCGGTGAGCGCCTCCAGCCCGCGCTTCAAGACACTGCCCGCCGCACGAATCCCCGCCTTGTGCTGATCGAAACGCAGCGCCGGCGCGTACCTGCTCATGCCCACGTAGACCCCGAACGGGTCCGGCCGGCTGTCGCGATAATCGAGCAAAATCAGATAGATGTGCGAAAGCCCCGAGGCACTCGCCCGAAACCGCAACGCCACCTCGTAGGCCGTCGGCAGCCACTCGATGAAGCGCATCGGCAACCACTCCGGGATCGAGTCCGCCGCGCGCGACCACAACAGCTCCAAGGCACGCTCGATGTTGAGTGCGATCTCGCCCCGCATCCACAACTCGTGCACGCAATGCGCACCCAGGAGGCCGTCGCCCTGGACCAGTGCGCCCGCGAAGCGTTTGTGAATGTCACCCTGACTCAACCCCTGGAGCGGGCGGGCCGCCGGAGAGGCCTTGCGATCAGGGTCGGCCGGGCGCCCGGTCACTCCAACAATGCCGTACGAGTTTCACGCCATCCGCTTCCTAAACCATCGTCGAACCGAGTATGTGCCGTCTCGCCCACGTCGTAAAACTTTGTTGCCCACATATCACATGGATCAGGCTTTCAATAGCGGGCAAGGTCACGATGTGATCCGACTTTCACGGCGTTCGATGCGCATCACCACAACTCCAGCGGATCTCACCCACACAGGGCTCGAGAAGATGATCCACCCGTTGGATCAAGCCCATGGTGCGTATCAGCGCAAACGCCCGAACCTCGGCGGTGGGAAACGCCTCCTGCATCCGCGCGGCCGCCGCGAGGAGAGTTCTGCCCTTGGTGACGACATCGTCGATGAGCACGATCCGCTGCGACGGCAATGGTGGTGCCGGGTCGGCTATCGCCAAGGATGCGTAATGCTCGCCCACGGTGGGCCGTAACCCGGGAGCCGCGGTTGCCGACTTGCGTACCGGAGAGATCCGCTCGAGGCCGCGCCAGATGCCGAGTCCCAGCCCCTCGCTGAGCAGCGCGCTGGCGAGATGGTCCGCCACGGACGCCTCACGGGGCCGCAGCGTGCTCCCCGGTATGGGTACCAAAACGCTGCCCGCATTCAAGAATCCGGCCAGCGACGGACCGTCGGCCACTTGTTGCCGGACCCGGTCCGCGTATTTGTCCATGAAGTAGGCATCGCGATCCTTGAGCAAGGAGCGCATCAACCGCGACCGCTCGGACGCGGCGCCCGACCCGCCGGGCGAATACACATAGCACGAGGCGAAGGTGACGGCACGGATCATGTCAGCGCGACAAGTCATCATCGCGTGTACGCTCCGGGACGCTCGCTGACGCGCGTGCGGATTCCTGCCGCATCTTCAGCCAGTCCTCGCGCGCCTGCCGCCTGATCTCCTCGAGGCTTTGCGGTTGGGCGCGCTGGGGCGAAGCATCGAGCGGTGGCGCCGCTTCGCGGCCCCGCTCCGCGGGTCGCTCGGCCTGCGTCGTCGCCTCCTTGGCGGCCTGCGCTCCGGCCTGCGTAACGGCGACCATGGTGCGCTCGCTCCGCGCCGCAACCCGCGCCTGATAGTCGGCGCGCATGCGCTCGGCCAGCGCGCTGCGATAGCCGTGCCGTTCCATCTCATACGCAGCACGTGGGATGTAGGGATATGGCTCGCGATCGATGCCCTGCGCGGCAAGACTGCGATGGTCCACCCGCGCATCGATGTTGGCATCGCGCAGCGCCTCGTTGGTCACGTTGGCCCAGCGCTCGCGCACGTAGAGCAGTTCATGGACCACCGGCTGGAGACCGACCTCGCGGCGTTTCGAGTCGCCCCACTCCAGCGTGGTCTTGGAAGTCAGCCCAGCGGCGGTGGCTTCCCGGGTCGTTGCCAGCAGGTGCGCATGGAAGTTTCGCGGATCACTGCCGGGAAAGCGTCGCGGTTCGTGCACGGTGAGGTCCAAGGCAAACTGGTAGCGGTCGGTCAACTCCTGGGAAAAGCCGCGCACCAGCTTGAGCCGCTGCTCGGGATCGAGTTCCACCGGTAATGCGACCAAATATTCCCGCGCCACCCGCGCGTTCTTGCGCAATTCTGCACTCTCGGCCGTGTTCCACAGATTGGTGCGATCCTTGGCCCAGCCCAGGTCCGCGGTGGCCAATTGGCTGGGCACGAGAATCTCCTTGTGCAGCACGTCCTGGCGGTCCGTGTGATCGTAGGTGCGCCCGGTTCGTTCGTCGCGGATCCGCTCACCCGAGCGGTACGCGGCGGCGCTCACCGCGCTGCTGCCACCCGAGCGCCCAAACGTCTTGAGATTGAGGAAGTAAACCGCCATGAGTGCCTCAATCCCTGCGCATGGAATCGAAGAACGGAGGTTCGGGCGCATCGCCCGCCGCCGCGGCGGCAATGGTTTCGTCCACGTTGCAAAGTTGAATCAACCCGGCGTCGGCCTCAGTGACGGGCAGGAACGCCCCGCCCGGCTCGCAGAACAGGTCCTGGTCATCGAAGGTTGCGGCACAGTGTTCGCAATGATTGGCCCAACAGAGTTCGTCGCCCGACTCATCGTGGTCGAGCGCATACGCCGGGCATATCTCGGAGATCCGCGACTGCACGGCGCTCGGCAGGTAGGCGACATGGAATAAGAACGTCGCATGGTTCGCGACCTCCCAGACATCCATGGCATGCGCATCGTCGAGGGCTTCATCGTCCAGCTCGAGGACCTCGTGACCCGGCCACAGCCCGACGGCCACCAGCGGGGTGGATCGCTGGCAATGGCCGCAGACTCCCCGTGTCCGCGCGACAAAATAGCGCTGAGCGCGTCTGTTGATCTCGATGCTATGACTTGCACTTGGCATTGAAATTTCCTCCCGCTGATGGACTAAACCTCACTTTCAGCCACGCCGGCGACGAGGCTGACTTGAAGTAACCGCAGAGATCCGGCAGCTGTTCGATTTGCGACGCCATGACGGCGGCCTCCGTCACGTGCTGCTCGCTCACGTTTTTCGAACGGCGGGAGCCGCGCGCCGAAAATCCACCCTCCCGATCGCTGCCCCGCGAGGTCTGCCGCCGAATCACCTCACGGTCGCCGATCAGCTTGGAGGCGAATTGCGACGTACCCCCATTTTCGCTGCCGGCGCAGCGCAAGATCAGCGTGTTACCGCAGTTTTCGACGATGGTCTGGGCGCCGGGGCCACCATAGATTCCGGAGACCTGGGCAATCGACTGGAAGCCGAGCACGCAGCGCCCGCCAAATTTTCTCAAGCGAGCGAGCGCATCCTTCAGGCCCTCGATCGCGCCGAGCGCGTCGAGTTCGTCGACCACGAACCACAAGCGCTGGTCGTGATTTTCCCTCCCATTCATCGCCTCGAAAATGGCGATGCGCATCCAGGTCGCGATCATCGAGCGCAGCGCTGCAATCTGCCCCGCCTTGTAGGGAATGAACAACGCGCCACGGGCGGCGGGGGCGCGGACCCATTGGCGTACCGAAAACGGCACCGAACGCTGCGAGTGCACGTGCTCCAGCGCAGCCATCGCCGACATGGTGACCGAGCGGATGCTGGCGAACATTCGTGCGTTGTCCGGATCGAGAAACGATTGTGCCGGCGTGTCGGCCACGATCGGCCGCAGCTCCGCGGGCGGCGCGACCGCGAGCAGCCGCCATAGGTCACCGCAGCTGCGCCGCTCGCGCAACCGGCACCTACGCAGCACCGCGCTCAAGAAGGTACGCGCATAGGCACGCCATTCATTGGCGGACGCATCCTCGGAGCCCGGTATCAAGCCGGCGGCCAGCTCCTCGATGTCATACGCATCGGCGATCTCCGCGAACGGGTCCCATTGCACCGAATCCGGCTCGAACGGATTGAGCACGATGTCGCCCCGGTAGCGATCGAAGAATCGATCCCGATAACCGCCGTCAGGATCAGCGAAGATCGCCCGGTCACCGCGCGCCAGCGCCGCGCCGAGCAGCTCTCGTATTGCCGTCGACTTGCCGGTTCCCGTGGTGCCGATCATCTTGAAATGCTTGGTCTCATCGAGGGCGGCAATCGACACCCCGGCGAGCGTGAGCAGGTCCTGACCGCCCCGCTTCACACGCTGTAACAGACCACGCCGCGTGCGCCCCTCGCGCAGCAGCACGCCGCGCTTGTGCATTTCCGGAACCTGACGTTTTCTCGACCTCGAGCCGGCGACCATCACCAGCACGATCACGATGACGATATAGAGCGCATGGCTTTGTCGCAGAAACGCCAGCGCAGACTGCCAGTGCATCGGTCAGTATCCCTTCACGATGTAATAGTCAGCCTTTTCGCCGAACACCGGCGCAGCGCGATCCACGCGAACGCATAGCCGTCCCGCTTCGCCACAGCTGCGCCATTCGGCCCGGCCGCCTTGCCGCGCCAGGCGCGCCACGTTTTGCGCGAGCGCGGCCTGCTCCACCCGCAGCGCGGCGATCGTGGCCGGGGACGGCAACACCCAGTGCAGGGTGGCGGCGGGGATGACCGTGCACAAGATGGCGATGCCGATATTCCAGAAGATGCCGCGCAGGTGGGCCACGCGTTTCATGGCGCGCAGCGCCCGCGCCGCCCGCTCGGTCTCGGCGGTGAGCGACTGCAATTCCGCCACCAGCGTGCGGCGGATTTGATCGCGCACCACGCCGTCGAGACCCTGGGTATGCGCCCGGAGCTTCTCGATGTGCGCCTCCGCCAGCTTCTGATGGGCCTGCGCGCTCTCCATCAGCAACCCGAACTTCATGGTGTCATCGCTCAATCCTTCGGCGCGGTCAGTCATGCGCGCGCCCCTCGCCCCGCAGGGCGCCGCGCTGACCATCGGCTGCATCAGCACGCGCGTCCGCCGCCCGATGCGCCTGCCAGCGGCGCATCGCATCCAGTCGTACGCGGTGCCAGTTGGGATCCGAGGCATGTTTGAGATAACCGGCGAGGTCCGGCAGCTGCTCGATCTGCGACGGCAGGACGGCGGGCTCGACGCTGAATTGCTCGCTGCGCGAGGTCGATCCTAAGAATTCGTTGTAGCGACTATTCCGCGACACGGTGGTCCGCAGCACCTCGCGCTCACCGATGAGCTGCGAGGCAAAGCGCGCGGTGCCGCCGCCCTCGCTCGCCGAGCACCTGAGGATCAAGGTATTGCCGCAGTTCTCGACGATGGTATGCGCATCACCCTGACCGTAGGTGCTGGAGACCTGCGCGATCGACTGGAAGCCCAAGACGCAACGTCCACCAAATTTGCGCAGCCGCGCGAGCGCATCCTTCAGTCCGTCGATCTGGCCGAGTGCGTCCAATTCATCGACCACGAACCACAGCCGCCGGGAATCCTCGGCATTCCGCTGCTCATGCGGCTCGGTCAGCTCATCGCGGTTCATGGTCTCGAAGATGGCCAGCCGCATCCAGCCCGAGATCGTCGAGCGCAGCGCGGCAATTTGCCCGGCCTTGTACGGCATGAACAGCACGCCGCGCGAATCCTCATTGACCCACTCGCGTATCGAAAATCCGTCCGACTGTTGCTGCGCGATGTGGTCGATCGCGCCGACCGCCGAGCTGGTCACCGAGCGGATCGAGTCGAACATGCGGCTGTTGTGTTCGTCGAGAAACGGCTGCGCCGGTGTGCCCTTGACCAGGGTTCGTAGTTCGCCGGTGTCGGCAACCACCAGCAAGCGATACAGCTCGCCGAGATCCCGGATGCCCGCCTCGTGCGCCTGGCGCGTCACCGCGCTGAAGAACGTGCGTGCATAACCGCGCCAGCTGCGATCGGCGCCGTCATGGTCGGGAATCAAGGAGCGCGCCAGTTGCTCCACGTCGTAAGGGTTCTTGATCTCCGCGAACAAATCCCATTTTCTCGAGCGCTCGTCGAAAGGGTTCAACACGACATCGCCGCGAGCGGGGTCATAGAATCGGTTGAGGTAGCCGGCGTCCGGATCGGCGATGACGGCGCGGTCGCCGCGCGCCAGCGCGGTGCCCAAAATCTCCTGGATCGCGGTGCTCTTGCCGGTTCCCGTGGTCCCGATCAATTTGAAATGCTTGGTCTCGTCCCCCATGGGAATGGCCGCCCCCGCCAGAGTGATCTGCTTGCCACGCGAGCCGCGCGAATTGGCGTTGGGCCGGGCCGACGGCTCATCGGTGACCACCGATCCGCGCTGATGCGCCTTGGCATTCGGCGTATCCGCCGCCGAGACGAGGCCGCCGTTGTAGCCCAACGCGCCATACAAGGCGCTCCCGAGGGCGAACTGCACCAGGCCATGCGGCGTCGCACCCAGGTCCGCGAGCAGCGGCGAGACGACGGCCAGTCCCAGCCCGGCGATGGCGGTCAAGGGCACGGCCACCGCGGGCGACGACACGTATTGATCGAACTTGGCCCGCCCCTTGATGAGCCCCGCGAGCATCGGCCCCTGCACCATGCCATAGGCGAGCGCGACACCCGACAAGCCGTGGGTGAATGCGAGGTCCATGTCAGCGTCCCGTCGTGGCCGCGGCAATCGCATGCTTGCGCTCCGGCTCGTACCAGATTTCCTTGATGAACCGCTCGTGGTCCTCGACACCGAACTGAATGACCACGTCGATGAGCAGGTACAAGAGGCTCTTGATGTCGGCCCGGGCGAGATCCCGGCCGCCTTCGTTCTGCTTGACCAGCAGCACCAATTGCTCGAATGCCAGTTCGGCGCTCGCCGCATGCACGCTGGTGATCGATCCGGGGTGGCCCGAATTGACGTTGCGAAGATAATCGAAGGCCTCCTCCGCGCGCAGTTCCGCAAGCAGGATCCGGTCCGGCTTCATGCGCAGGCACGATTCCAGGAGCTGCTTGGGTGTGACGCGGGCGATCCCCTGATCGTCCTTGGAGTAAAACAGGCGCACGTGATTCGCATGTCGGTCGAGCACCAGCTCCCGGGCATCTTCGATGGTGACCAGCCGCTCATGCGGCGGAATCTCGCGGATCAGCGCCTTGGTCCAGGTGGTTTTGCCCGACCCCGTCGGACCGGACACCAGGATGTTCTTCCGGCAGCGCACGGCCAACGACATGAACTCGCGGAAGTCTTGCGCCGCCAAAAGTTGCAGCAATCTGCGCTCGGTGTCGTCCAACGACTGAGCGGCACGTCGCGTGCGTTGAAAGATCCCGCGCTGCGCGAGATCGTCGATGCTCCATGCCGCCGTCGCCGGCCGGCGGATGGTGATCGCCACGCAACCCGCGGTGGTCGCGGGCGGCATCACGATCTGGACGCGTTCGCCGCTCGGCAACCAAGCCGACAGCAACGGCGACGTCGCATCGATCCGCTGTTGCGTCGAGTTGGCCGCGAGCTTCGCGAACCGCGTGCACCAGTCGAAGTCGGCAAAGGGCAGTGCTTCGCGCCGCCAGCCACTCGGCGTTTCGATGAACGCCTCGCCCGGGCTGTTGATGCACAGCTCCATGACTTGGTGGTCAGCCAGCAACGGCCGCAGCGGTCGCAGCGTCAGCGCCAGCGCGCTCGACTCGGCCGGATCAGCGATCGGCCGCAACGGAACGCAGCTCATACACCGACCTGAAATCCACATCCCGGGCCACCAACACCTGGATCCGATCGCCGTTCTGCTTGGTGACTGTCGGTGGGATATTGATGGTGTTCTTGAGTATCTCGGTCAACACATCCTGGGATGACGAGGGATTCAGCACGACATTGCCATTGCCACCATGTGCCGACTGCGCCGCCGCCTGCACGGCACCATCGATCACCGACACCAGCATGGCGGCGCCGAAGCGCTGCCAGAAATGCCGGTCCACCTCGCCGGGCAGCCCCGAACGGCCGAGTTCGTCCGCGCCGGGTGAGTCCAAGGGCACGACCACGCCGGTCGGCGAGCGGGCCTCGGTCCACAGCACGAAAATGCGCGCCGAACCCTGCTGCACCTGCCCCCGGGTCTCGCCGATCAATTTGGTTCCCCGTTCCAGCAGCACCACCTTGCCATCGACGCCGAACGCATCGGTCGCCATCACGCAGGTGGTCATGCCGGGCAGCGTCGAGTCGATCGCGGTCTCGAGCGTGCAGTCGATGAAGGCACCCTTCGGCAGCAACAGCCGCTGCGCCGGCAATAGCTGTGCGCGGACCGCCGGAGTCAGGGTCGGCCGCAACAGCGGCGCGAGTTCGCCGCTGTCATGGCGTGCATCGGGCAGACGCTCCAACTCGCCGGGCGGTGGCGCCTGCGTCACCGCAAGCGGGACGCCCTGAGACGAGAACACCGCGCCTGACAACTGCCGCTCCAGCGCGAGTTCCTTAGGCGACTTGGCCGGCGGCATGCCCGGGTTGGCGACCGGCGGCGAATTCATCACCAGCGGCACCTCAGTCAGCGGCGTCGGGGGTGGTGGTCCCGGGTCCGTCGCCATCGGCGGCGGGAGCGGCGAATCGAGCGGCGCAGGCGCAGGCGGCACGATGGGTCCGAGGCTCGGCAATGGCAGATCACCCTGCGCATGGTTCGCCGATGCCGCCTTGGCGGCCTCCTGCGCATGCCCTTGGCGCATCATGGCGTTCGCGTAGTACCACGTGAGCGAACCCAAGCCCAATACCGACATCAGCCCGATCGCCAGCACGTTGCTGATGCGCGACTGGACCGAGAGCATGCGTGTGACCGAATTCGCATCGCGCTCGCCGATTACCGCGTCGGGCGCCTGACCTGGATCGCTCATGGCCGAACCCCCTGTACCGTACGTTCGACGCCCGGCGACACCGTGCCTGAGTCCAGCCGGATTCCGCCGCCGACGTACCCCTTGTTGACCACGCAGCCGACCAGCTTGCCGCGGCGTAGGATGAATCGGCGCGCGATCCTCTGCACCAGCACGTCACCGTCTTCCATGCTGTAGTTGAGGAGCGACTCGGTGTCGTCCTCGTTGCGCACGAAGATCGCCGGCAGCTCCGCATTGGCGGCGAACCGCAGCCGCGTCTGTACGCCATCGTCCGACACCGCCACCGGACGCAGCGGTGGAGCGCCGCAATACCAGTAATCGAGATTGTGCGGCCGTTGCTCCGATGCGCTTGCCAGCGCCGCATTGATGTGTTTTTCGGCGACTTCCCCGGCCGCCTGGGTGGGCGGTACCGCATAGACGAAGCGCAGCACGTAGATCACGTCGAGATCCTTGAGGTCGGGGCGCTGCGCCTCCGCCACATAGTCGAACTGATAGTGCCGCCGGTTGGTGAGCACGGTCAGATTGGTCGCAACCTTCGCGGCCTTGGGTTTCAGGAACAAATGATTGTCCTGGCCGAAATAGGCGAGGCCCTCGATGTCTCCGGCGCCCAGGCCGACGAATGACTCGCCGGCTTCGAACTCGAGATCGATTTGGTAGCCAACGAAACCGTGCAGCCGGTATACCTGCTCGCCGTCGTAGGCAGCGACTCTGACCCGGCTGTCGACCACACCTTTCGCCGGCACCATCTCGGCGGCCGCCCGTGAGGCCTGGAGCGTCGCAACGCAGGCGAGCATCACCATCATGACGTTACGGCTCATGGCGCGACCTCCGGCTCCGATTTGAAGTCGACCACCTTGAAGCCGAGCGGATTCCAGCGACGCAGCTTCGGATCCTTCGCCGGCGCCACGTAGGCGTACTGCACGGTGGCCGCCCAGTGACTGAATGTCTCGTCGGCACCCCCCGCCTGCCGCGTCGCCTTGAGGTAGCGCACCTGGGCCAGGTCGCCAAGACCGCTGGCCCGGGTGAAGAAGCTCACCGACACCACCTGCACGCGCACCGAACTGCCGTCCTTGTGTACATTGAGCGGTGACGCCGGGTTGGTGGTCGACCACTCTGCATACCAGGCTTGGTTGCGCTGGGCGGAGTGAAAAGCGCCGCACTCCTCGTAGTCGCTCTCCGCGGTGGCGAAATTGAAGCGCTCGCACACCGTCAAATAATGCGACAGAAAGTAGCGGGTGATCGACTCGTCCACCGGCGCGTTGCCTGAGTACACCGGCACCACGTCGACGATGCCGGTGCTGTTGTCGACCCGGACCACGAAGGGCTCGACCTCCTTGAGCGGCATCAGCACCACCAAGGCCACCGCGCTCGCGACCGCGCACACCCAGCCGGCCGCGGCGACCCACCAGGCGATGGCGGCGCTACGCCTGAACTGTGCGGAGCGATTCGCATCCCACGATTCCGCCGCGCGGAAATATTCCTGCAGCACCGGCGACGAGGTCACGGCGCACCTCGCGGCAGGGCGGCTGCGCCCGCGATGGGTGGATTGATTCGCTGCAAGTGCCGATCGCAGCGCACTTGCTGGGGCGTGCAGCCGGCCAGGCTCATGGTCAAGAAAAAGAACAACGACAAGACACACACTAAGCGCATGGTTCACCCTCCTTGGTATTGAGCGCTGAATCGAAACCGTCATCCGCGTTTAAGGCCTTGGCATTTTCCCTTGAACGGCATCGCGTACAAGACGTCCAAGTGTGCCGACCGTGCCAATCGTCTTCGCTCTATTAGTCCACATCGCCACCGTGGCTGCTCCGCCCAGCCGCGCACCGGAGGCCACCGTGCCGCCGACCAGTCCGAACGAACTCAGCGACAGTCCACCCGCCAGGCCCGAGGCAATCGGCATCACCTGGCGCAGGATGAGAAACACCAGCGCGGCAACCAACACCATGTTGAGCGCATCCACAGTCACGATTGCCGACCCGCGGGCCGCGGTTTGCGTGGCGTATGATTGCACCACCTTGAGCAACAACGCTGCGATCATCACGGTCAAGATCGTGATGAGCCCATAGTTCGCCAGTTGTGCGATCCAGGCCGAAAAGAACCGCCGCGTACCCTCGAAGAGCACCGACACGACGAACAGCGGACCGAGCGCCAACAATACCGCGAGCGCGATGCTCGAGAGGGCGATGAGAAACATCGCATACACGCAGAGCGCGCCCATCAAGACCCAGATGACCGCTCCGGCGAGGTAGAATCCGAGATCAGTCATCCCCGCCCTGTTGAACAGGTACCCGGCCACCGCGCCGCCCTGCGACCAAATGGTATCGATGGTCGCGACCGGATCTCCGGCACCGATGACGGCCGCCGCCAGTTGTGCCGGCGCATGATAAAAGGTGTCGACGATCACCGTGTTGTACAGCCAGAGCCGCAGCGCAACGCCGAATACGATGGCCAGCATCGCGATGCGCTTCAATCCGGCGACCAGCGGCTCCTCGATTTTCCCGGTGAGCTGCAGATAGCCCCAGGCCATGACATAGATGGTGGCGAGCGTCACCACCGCAGGCTCCAGCACGCCGGCCAGCCGCGCGGTGTTGTCACCGATGTAGGTCGCGAGCTGGCCGTTCAACCAACCCCAGAATGTGGCAAAGAATCCCATGGCACCTTCCTCCGTTGATCGGTCCGACTCAAGGGACCGGCTGGAAGCGGGTTGCAAAATTTCCCTGACCGGCGATCACCTGCTCCTGTCGCTGCTCCGCCAATACCGCGGACTGCGCCTGGGTGGCATCGCGCAGGATCTGCATCTTGGTTTGTTCGTTCTGCAGCATGCCAAGCTCCGCACTGATGCGTGCTTGCAGGTCGAGGATGCCCTTCTGATCCGTCGCGCTGCCGATGGCACCCACCAACGATTGAATCGCGGCGAAGCGGGCGCTGACATTGGCGAGTGCTTCCTGGGCGAGCGCTTGTTGCAGGGCGCTCGACTGCCGGGTGGCGGCGATCTGCCGCTGATCGGCTGGGGCGAGTAGCGCCAGTTGCTGCGGCGAGAGTACGGCATTCGTACCGAGGGCGAGACGGACGTCGGCTGCAAGTGCGGAATAGCTTCCCGTTCCGCCCTGCATGACGCTCACCAGTTGCCCCCAGCTCACCGGCAGGTAGTTGCGCACCGTACCGCTCAACAGGAGCTGCATGCCCCGAGGGCCGGTCATGGTCTCGAGCGCCGACTTGGCCTGGATGAGTTGATTGCGCGTGGTCTCGAGTTGCTGGGCCATGGTTTTGACCTGCTGGATGAGCTGCGCGGTCGCGGGAGCATCGACCACGGCCCACTGCGCGCGGGCTGGATGCATCATGACGGCGGATAGGAAAAAAAAGATCACGAGACAATAGGAAATACGCATCGAATACCCCTCCTTGGATTGAATAATCATCATTTACGCCCTATCCATGAATACCGGCAGCCACGCCGAGGCGTCGGCACCGTGTATCTGCATCAGTTCGGTCATGATCGCCACCCGGCCGGCTCTGCCTGAGATCACCGCGAGTTCCGCCTCGAAGCCTTTGAGGTCGAGCTGACAGACGACGCTGTGATGTGCCTGTTTGACCAAGAACTGCCGCGATCCGGGTTCCAGCTGGTCTTTGATGAGCCGGAACTCCCTTTCGGTGAGTCCAAAGCCCGCGGTGTATTCGTCGTAGTTCGCATCGGCGCTCGGGAAGAACACCTTGGTCGGCGTTTGTTCCACCAAGGTTCGGCTGATGGGACTCTGCAACACATCGCTCGCGCTCTGCGTTGCCAGACACATCACCGCATTCAACTTGCGCCAGGTCTTCGGACCGTCCTTGGCAAAGCTTTCGAAGGCCGCGTCGGCGAGCAACCGCCAGAACTCATCCATCCAGCATACGAAGCGTCGCCCATCGAGCAGCTGCCGCACCAGATGGAACAGATACAAGATGATCGGCGGGCGGATCAATTGGTGATCGAGGAACTCGGTCACGTCGAAACCGATGATCGCCCGCGACCCCAGTTGCGATGCCAGCGTATCTTGAGGGTTGTCGAACACCCAGGCATAGTCGCCGCGGCGGGATCCGCACCACCGCGACAGGCGGGCATACAGACCCTCGGGGTCGGTGGGATCGAGAAATTCGACCAACCGTGACAGGCGGCGATCCGCAAGGTCCAGCGCGAGCGTGCCACGCAATGCCTGGTCGAGATCGGTCTGCTCGCGAACGCTGGGCTGCGCGGCGATCGCACTGCCGTGTGGGCTCGCGCGACAGAGTTCGACGAGCCACATCTTCAAGAATTCGACGTTTGCCGGTGTGGTCGGTAGCTGCAGCGGATTGAATCCGGTCGGCAAACCGTGCTTCAACGGAAAATAGTCGCCGTCCAGCGCTCGCACCAGGATCTCGAGGCCACGGTCCTTGTCGAAGATCACCTGGGTGACACCCTGGCGCGCCAGCATACTGATCAAGAATCCGATGAACACGGTCTTGCCCGATCCGGTCGGTCCACAGATGAGCGTATGGCCCGTATCCTTGCGACTGCCGCCATCGGGGTCGGCAGGATCGCTCGCGTGCAGCGAGAAGTGGTACGGCGAGCGTGCGCTGGTGACGAGCAAGGTCAACGCCCGACCCCAATGATTACCGACGGCACGGCCGGCCGGAAAGTTATGCAAGGGCGCCATCGCCGCAAGATTGCGCGAGGTGATCGGTGACTTGCGCGGCCGCATCGGAAAGTTGCCTGGAAGCTGCGCCCAGAACGCCGCCTCCAGCGCGAGATCCTCTCGCGCCACCAGCATGCCGGTATCGGCGAGCAGACTACGTGCCTGCGCCACCTGGTCGTTCAGCACCTTGAGTCTCGACGCCGCACCGCCGTCCATCGCCGTGGTCGGCAACTCGGCAATCACCTGCAGCGAGAAGTGATGATCACCCATGACGAATTCATTGCTGGTCAGCGCATCCAGCGCGTGCGTGAGCTCGGCAGCCTGAGACACGGCAAAGTCGCCGGCATTGGCCATGCGGTTGACTTGTCGCTGCAGCAGCGCCTGCCCGGTCGCCTTGCTCAAAAATGCGAACGATTGGGTCAGGACAAAGGAGAAGGGCGCGGAGAGCAGCGGGTCGTACATGCCGACGGCCGTGGGGGTGGGATATTCCTTGATGCCGAGCATCGCGCCCACACGCGTTTCGCTGGCCGACCGGTATTCGACGGTTTCGTTGCCAAAGAATAACCGTCCACAGGCCAGCACGTGGTTGAGCGGCATGCGCGGCAGCGGCATCCTCTGCCATTCGCCGTTGATCAGCAGTGCGAGATACTCCAACAGCGAGGAACACCACGTCCTGCCCACTCGATAACAACCGAGGACTTCCGGTTCATAGCGGGCGAGCGATGCGGTGAGCGTCTGCGACAACTTCTCGCAGGCATCGAGTGCGTCCTCAAGTTCCAGCCGCGCAGCGTCGCGCTGCGCCCGGGCGAGTGCGCGCGAGAACAAGCCGGTCGTGAGCCCCGCGGCGGGTCGATACACCACGCACAAGTAGAGCTCGTTCTGCATCAATGTCTCACGGCAAATCCGCGCTTGATAGCGTGAGTGTAGATGGTCGGCGAAATATTGGCGCCGGTCACCACCACCCTGCTCGGCGACGCGAGCGCGGCGCCGGATGATGCTCGTCCAGAGAGCGACGCTCGGACCCGCAATGTTCCGCCACAACACGTTCAGCCGTTCGTGCCAGTTGTTGAGCTCATCATCGTCGTGGGTCTCGAAGCTCGCGCCGCCCAGCCGGAAAGCCTGCAGGTAGTCGCCGAAATCGGTGCGTACCACCTGCGGCGCGACGTGCGCGGAGTACGGGATCCGTTCGGCCGCGGTCAACTCGCGCATGGTCGCGGCTTGACGCTTCAGTAGACGCATGTCGGCTCCCGCTCGCGGCGCCGCCCCCGGTTACCCGGCAGGTCAACCACCAACGGACAGTAACTGCTCGCCCGCCACACCCGGTAGTTGGCGAATAGCGCCGGCAGGCGGGTACGCGCCCAGAGGAGCGCGAGATCGAAGAATCGAGCGTCACGCGCGCAGAGCAGCATGCAGACCCCGTGGATCGGCACGGCAACCAGCAAGATCAAGAGATTCTTGGTCACCAGGAACGCCTCCAACGTGAACACCATGTTGAACAGCAGGGCCGAGTAGGTCACGCCCCAGCGCATCGGCGGCCGCGTCGCGCCCACAAACAAGGGGTCGAGAGTGAGTCCGGTGGTGGCAGCGCTCACGACGCCTCCTTACACGCCGAACATGCCGCGGACCCAGGTGACGATTTGCGGCGCCCCGAAGGCGATCGCTATCCCAAGCACGGCGCATAGACACCACCCCCAGGACATTCGATTTGCCATGGCCATTCCACCGAGCACCATCACCAGAATGATGGCGACGGGTGTCAACCACGCCAGGATGTTGGTTTGCAGGGCGCTCGCGCCCGTCATGAACGGCGAGGCCTGCGCCAACGCCAGATCAGGCGCCAGCAGAACAAGGGTCAACAGCAATGAAACGAACGCGAGAGGGCGATGCATGGCGGAATTCCTTTTCCTTGAGTTACGAGTTGCGGCTGGCGATCGCGGGTCAAACCTCGGCTTCCAGCGCGCCCATCGCCCGATCGTCGCGCCGCGCCAACTCTTCGCGCTTCACCCGGCCCGGGGCGCCGAAGCGAAAGTTCTGCACGATGTACGAATAGTCGTATTGCTTCTCGCCCTCCTTGTCGATCCAGTTGTTGGCGCGGATTTGCGCTTGCACGATGAGTTGGTCGCCCTTGAGCGCATTCTTGGCGATCGCCTCGCCCAAACTCTCGAATGCCACGAACCAGAGACTGGTGACGACTTCGCGCACATTGCCGCGTTCGTCCTTGCCGGCATAATCATTGCCGAGCAGACAAAAGCGGGTATAGCTGGTCTCGCCCTTGGTGGCGAGTTCGGGATTGCTGGCGAGATTACCGATGGCGGTGACGGTGAAACTTTGCATGACGACTCCTTGAAACTGTAGGGCTGCGGCGAAGAACCCATATCCTCGCTCGCGTGTCATGCAGTCTAAGGAGCCGACATCGCCCGCCGCTAGCCGACTAACTCATGCGTTCGCGGAAAAAGATCAAACGCCGGGCTTGGCAATCTCGGCGAACGAGTTTTTCAGCCATGACTTGACGCGCTGGCGCTCGAGAAGGCCGAGCCCACTGGTGTCCGCATCGCTCTTGTTGGCGACCGCCCAGAAGCTCACGCTGCTGGCGTCGATCTTGAACATCGAGGTTTCATGCAGTCGCTTCAGGTGAATGATGACGGCACCCAGGCCGAGTGCCCGCTCCTTCTCGCCGGATTGGTCGAAGATGCGAAAATCATCGCCGCGCACTTCGTTCTGCACCAACACATAGTTGAGGCGCGCGCCATGCCGGTCGAGCAGCCGCTTCAGCAGATCCACGGAGTCCTTGCCGGCATCCATGACGTGCCAGTATTTGATGGTGAGGCCGAGTTCCGGCGCCACTTCGAGCAACTGCGAGTCATCCATCCACTGCGTCAGACGTTCCTGGGTCTGCGCGGCAAGATCCACCAGCACCCGCCGCTCCGCATTCTCCACGGTCGCCTCGACGATGGTGTCCAGGCTTTGGTAGCTGTCGATCAGCACCGGGGAGGCGTAGCCGGCATAGAATCGCAGCAGCGCGCCGTGCGAACGATCCGAGTCGAAGCCGATGAATGGGATGCTGTGGTCGATCATGTATTGCGCGAGCAGCCGCGCCACCAATGATTTGCCCACGCCACCCTTCTCACCGCCAATCAAATGAATATTTGTCATCACTGCTCCGGAGCCCTAAAATTGGGGGCGCTAATCTACCACCGTTATGTCGAAGTCGTATGCGGATATAACGAACTAATGCTTGAATCCTTCCATGGCCACGCTAATGTATCCCCAGGGCACCGCGGGCAGCGGGCGAACCGGAGTGATTGTTCCCCCTCGTCCAGTTATCGCTTCGCTCGCGCCTGCGGATGCCCACCAACCTAAAATGACCCTCCCCCCGTGAAAGTACATCAACTACTCGACTTGACCGGACGGGTCGCGCTGGTCACCGGCGGCTCGCGCGGCTTGGGATTGGCTATGGCGGGCGCGTTGGCGGAAATGGGTGCCAGCGTGGCGATCACCGCGCGCAAGGCGGTGGAGCTCGACGAAGCGCGCGCCGGACTCGCCGCCGCGGGCCACACGGTGGCAACCTTCGTCGCGGACCTGAGCCGCCCCGATGCCGCCGCACCGTTGGTGGACGCGATCGTCACGCAATTGGGGCCGATTGACATCCTGGTGAACAATGCGGGCACGAGCTGGGGTGCGCCGGCGGAAAACTATCCCTTGGACGGTTGGCAGAAGGTGATGGACTTGAATCTGACCGGCACTTGGCACCTGACCCAACACGTGGCGAATCGCTCTATGATTCCTCGCCGCTATGGGCGCATCATCAATATTGCGTCGATCACGGCATTGCGGGGCTCCACCACGGGGTTCAAGGCCGTCGCGTACAGCACCAGCAAAGGCGGACTATTGAGCTTGACCCGGGCGCTGGCTGGGGAATGGGGCGTGCATGGGATTACCGTGAACGCGATCTGCCCCGGATTCATTCCGTCGAAGCTGTCCCGCGGGATACTCGATAGGATCGGCGAGGACGTGATTGCGGCCACGCCCTTGCGGCAGTTGGGCACCGAGGATGACCTGAAGGGCATCGTCGTGCTGCTCGCCGGTGCCGGCGGGCGGCACATCACGGGGCAGTACTTGGCAATCGACGGCGGCATGACGGCGGTTTGATGACATCACCCCGACCCAAGATCGCGGTACTCGATGACTATCAGCGAGTCGCCCTGACGTCGGCCGATTGGCATGCCGTTCTGAGTTGCGCCGAGGTCGACGTGTTCCATGAACACTTGGCCGAACCCGCTGCCCTGATCGCGCGACTTCTACCCTACGACATCGTCTGCGTGATGCGCGAACGAACGCCACTCGGCCGCGAGCTTCTCGAGCAGTTGCCGCGGCTCAAGTTGATCTGTTCCACCGCTCCTCGCAATGCCTCGATCGACTTGGGCGCCGCGGCCGAGCGGGGCATCAAGGTGGTCCACACCGGCTACACCTCCCATCCGACGATCGAACTCACCTGGGCGCTGATTCTGGCGGGCGCGCGTCACCTGGTCGCGGAAAACGCCTCGCTGCGCGGCGGCGGTTGGCAAACCAGCGTGGGCGACGATCTGTCGGGCAAGACGCTCGGCATCGTGGGCTTGGGACGCATCGGATCGGCGGTGGCCAAAGTCGCGACCGCGTTCGGCATGACCGTCGTTGCCTGGAGTCAAAACCTCACCGCCGAGGCCGCCGCGGCCGCGGGGGCGCGCCTGGTGACGAAGGACGAGCTGCTGCGCACGGCGGACATCGTGTCGATCCACCTGGTGTTGAGTGGCCGCACCCGCGGGCTGATCGGTGCGGCGGAGCTCGCCCTGATGAAGCCGACCGCACGCCTCATCAACACCTCGCGCGGTCCGATCGTGGTGGAAGAAGCGCTCATCACTGCATTGACCGAGCGGCGGATTGCCGGCGCCGCCCTCGATGTCTTCGACACCGAGCCGCTACCCGCGGACCATCCGTATCGCCGGCTCGATAATGTGCTCGCCACGCCGCACATCGGCTACGTCTCTCGCGGCACGTACGAGCGATTTTACGGCGACACCGTCCGCAACATTCTCGAGTGGCTGGACGAGACCTAGAAACACTGTGATTTGAGCGGTTCGCATTGGCAGGGCTAGAGCCCCTGACCGTGGCAGGAGCCGGCCATCATCACGCAGATTCGGATACCTTGTGCCTTCGGCTCCGTGAGTCGACCGGCCGGTATCATGTCCGGCGTGAGGGCTGGGCTAACGCCGTACCAACCGGTCAAAATCACGTAGCCGCGGAACTACCCAGCCTTTGCCTTCTTGCCGCTTGACTTGGGTTCCCACATACGAAAGCCGCCGGTGAACGCAAACTCATTGTCGCCGAGCCGGGCACCGTCGGGCAACGTCTTGAGTTTGCGCGCGTTGCCGCCGCCCAACACCACGTAGTCGGCTTCCAGTGCGCTGCCGAGCTGGGTCACGATATCGGCCACCGCTCGGCGCCACTTCTTCGGTCCGAGACGCCGCCGGGCCGCATCCCCGGCATAGTCTTCGTACGTCTTGCCTTTCTTGTACTTCAGATGCGCGACCTCCATCGACTCGACCATGCCGTCGACGATCAGTGCCGAGCCCAAACCGGTACCCAAGCCGAGAAACAACATGCGCCCGCCCTGGTAGCTGCCGATCGCCTGCATGGCGGCATCGTTGATGACGCGCGTCGGCCGGGCGAATGCCGCCTGAAAATCGAAGCCCACCCAACCGTTCCCCAGGTTGTGCGGTTCGGTGACGATCTTGCCGTGGATCACCGGGCCGGGATAGCCGATCGAGACGCAGCCGAAGCTCCAATCGGCGCAGAGTTTCTTGACGCCCGCTACCATTTGCTTCGCCGAGAGCTTGGGTCCCGATTCGAATTCGCGCATTTCCGTGTTCCCGGATACGCGGCACTTGACATGGGTGCCACCGATGTCGATCACCAGCACGCTCGGCGTTTTCGTTTTTTTCATGGCGGGAAACGATACCGCATTACCCGGCCGCTTGCCGCATCGTTCAACGCCGCGATGCCTGATCGGCGAGCGCACGGGCCAGCGCCTTGCGCGCATCGCTTTGCGTCACGCGCGCGCGGCATTCGAGGGGCGCCCTCATTGCGGTAATCTCTCGTTTGCCCGACAGCACGTCACGTTCGACGGCGGCATCCCACGCACACTGCGTCTTCAAGTAGCGGGCGAATGCCGGGGACCGGCTGCCGAGCGCGCGCTCGTCCGCCGGGGTCAGCCAGTAAACATCGGCGGTGTGGCGGTTGAGCTCGGCCAGGAGCTGCGCGGGCACGCCGTTTTCCGCGAGAAACTCATCGGCACCGGGCAGGCGCTGACCGCCGATCAGGCGCGGACCATCGCTCGTACGCTGACTCGCCGCGGCATAGATCAGAAAGCACGCGCCGACGCACGGCCCGGTCAGCGGATCCACCGCCACCTCGGACCGCAACGCTTTGAGCAGCGTCGCAATGCGCAGCGACTCCGGCACATCGCCCTCCCGCGACGCCAAGAGCAGTTTGTTTTGCTCGAGGAAGTGCCCTGGATCCTGCGCGATCTTCGCCAGCAGCCGATCGTAGTCGCCGGGCATGATCTCGCCCGACAGCACCAGCGGCCCGACGTCGCCCACGTACTTGCCGGTCAAGAGGTCGTGATCCATGTAAAAGATTTCCGCGGCCGAGAGCGGCATCGCGAAGCCGCCCGCCAGCAGCAGCGCGGCGATTCCCTTGCGCGTCACTCCCACGGTCTCACCCCCAATGATTCGCGAATTCGGCATTTCACCATATTTGACGCGCCACGCTGGCCGGCAGAGATGAATTATGTGATCTGTGTGGGCGCGGGCCGTGGGGGATCTGCGGCAAGCTGCCGAGAAGATCCGAAATTTCCTCGACCGAGCGCCCAGCTTTGCCCTCCACCAACGCACAATCCGCGTCGAATGTCGCATTTGAATTCGTCCGCTCGCTGGCCGGAGAACTCTCGTGTGGCAAGATCGATCTGCCCTCGTTCCCTGAAATTGCCTTGCGTGTGCGGCGGGTGCTGTCCGACTCCAACTCCTCGATCGACCAGGTGGTGCGCGTGGTCGGTTCGGAGCCGGCACTCGCCGCCCGGTTGATGCGGGTCTCCAACGCTGCCTCCTTCAATCGCACCGGGCGGCCCATCGCGGATCTGCGCAGCGCGATCACCCGCATCGGCTATAACATGGTGCGCAGCGCCGCCATGGCGTTTGCGATGTCACAGATGCGCCGGAACAACAAGCTCGAGGCGCTGCAGCCGCGGATGAATCAGCTATGGGAGCGCAGCACCTCGGTGGCTGCCTTTGCCTTTGTCCTCGCCCGCACCTGCTCGCGCGTGAACCCGGACGAAGCGATGCTGGCGGGCATGATGCACGGCATCGGCAAGCTCTACATCATGACGCGTGCCGCCGATCACCAGGAATTGTTCCGCGACGAAGACACTCTCAACGCCATCATGGATGATTGGCATGCGGCGGTGGGCAAGGCGATACTCGAGAACTGGGAGTTCACCGAGACCATGTCGGAAGCCGTGGGCAATCAGGACGACCATGCCCGCACGGATCAGAAGGATCCGGACCTACGCGACGTTCTGGCGGTGGCCATTCTGCTGGCCCTCTATGCCGAGGACGTTGCGGGCCTCGAACTCGCCTTGAACGGCCTGCCCGAAACCATCCGCCTGGGGCTCGATGAAGCGCGGATCCGCGCCGTGATGCAGGCCCATGCCACCGAAGTAAGCGCACTCCGCGACGCCTTGGGCGTCTGAGCGCACCCGACCGCGCACTATCCGGCTTTCCCGGCCGTGGTAGATTCTGACAGCTGCAACCCACCTCCGCTGTCAAAGGGATCCGAAGCATGTCCAACGAAAGCGCGATTCGCCGCGAAGTCGGCACCGTCGCATTGATGTTCACCGGTTTGGGCTCGATCATTGGATCGGGATGGTTGTTCGGCGCGTGGCGGGCCGCGCAGCTGGCCGGGCCCGGCGCGATCTACGCCTGGATCATCGGCGCCGTGGTGGTTCTGTTCGTCGCCCTCACCTACGCGGAATTGGGCGCGATGTTCCCGGAATCCGGCGGCGCCGTGCGCTACGGTCATTATTCACACGGCGCCTTGGTCGGCTTCGTCGCCGGCTGGGCCGCCTGGATCGCGATCGTGTCGGTGATTCCGGTCGAGGCCGAGGCCTCGGTGCAGTACATGAGTTCATGGCCCTTCCCCTGGGCCCAGGGTCTGTACGTGCACGCCGCCAACGGTCAGGGGGAATTGACCTTCCCCGGACTGGCCATCTGCGCGGTGCTGGTTATCATCTATTTTTTGCTGAATTTCTGGAGCGTGAAGGTGTTCGCCAGTGCCAACAGCGCCATCACCTTCTTCAAGTTGATCGTCCCGGCCGCCACCGCGATTGCGCTCATGCGCACCGGCTTTCACGCGGGAAACTTCCACGTCGGCGTTCATGGCGGCGACTATGTCGGCAACCCGGCCTCGATCCTCACCGCCGTGGCCACCAGCGGCATCGTCTTCAGCTACAACGGTTTTCAGAGTCCGGTGAACCTCGCCGGGGAGGCCCGCACCCCCGGCCGCAGCGTGCCAATCGCCATTCTCGGCTCCATTCTCTTGAGCACCGTGGTCTACCTGCTGTTGCAGGTGGCTTTCTTGGGCGCGGTCGGTCCGGAACATTTGGCCGATGGCTGGGCCGGTCTCGAGTACAGTTCGCCATTCGCGCAACTGGCGCTTGCCTTGAACCTCAACTGGCTGGCGCTGCTGCTCTACTCAGACGCCTTCGTGAGTCCGAGCGGCACCGGGACCACGTATACGGCCACCACCGCGCGCATGATCTATGCCTTGGAGCGCAGCCGGACCATCCCGAAGATCTTAGGCTACGTCAATCCCCGCTACGGCATCCCGCGGCCCGCAATGTGGTTCAACCTGCTGGTGTCGTTCTTGTTTCTATTTTTCTTCCGCGGCTGGGGCAAGCTCGCCGCGGTCATCTCGGTGGCGACGATCATCACCTATCTGGTGGTGCCCATCAGCGTCATGGTGTTGCGGCGGACGGCGCCGCATCTGCATCGACCGCTGCGCGTGCCGGGCCTCTCCGTGCTGGCACCCAGCGCCTTCGTGCTGTCGAGCCTGATGCTGTTCTGGGCGCGCTGGCCGCATACGGCCGAGATCATGCTGCTGCTGGTCCTGCCGCTGCCGTTCTATTTTTATTACCAGGGACAGAGCGGCTGGCCGGAGTTCGCGAAGAATCTGCGTGGTGCCTGGTGGCTCGCGGGGTACCTCATCATGATGTGCGTGCTGTCCTGGGCCGGGAGCACGGAATTCGAAGGCCGCGGTTATCTCGGCTACGGCTGGGACCAGGTCTGCGTGGCAGTGGCGGCGCTCGCCTTTTATCGCTGGGGAGTGCACAGCGGCTGGCCCACGCCGGCGGTACAGGCGGTGGAAAGCCATGCGCCGGAAACGCAGGCTACGTAGCCGGCGGCCCGCGTTCGTCATGGCGCCATCCGCCAGCCTCCGCTGCTGTGCCTGGGCACTGCTGCTCTTCGGACTCAAGTCTGTCGCCGCGGAAGCGCCGCGCGAGGCGGACGTGGGGCGCGAGGTCGACCTCATGCTGCCCGTGCGCGATGGCGTGCGGCTGGCCACCGACATTTACCGGCCGGCGGTCGCCGGTACGCCAACCCGCGAGCACCTGCCGATCCTGTTACACCGCACGCCGTACGATAAGGACGAGCCCGCCACTATCGCCATTGCCGAGGCCCTGGCGAGGCACGGCTATGTCGTGATCGTGCAGGACACGCGCGGTCGACATCATTCCGAGGGCGTATTCGTGAAATATTACGACTATGACGCCTACGACGGCTACGACACCATCGAATGGGCGGGGGGCCTGCCGTACGGCAACGGCAAGGTCGGGATGTACGGCACCTCATATGCGGCACACACCCAGGCGGATGCGTCGAAGCTGCACCCACCGCATCTCGCGACGCTGGTGCTCAACATGGGCGGGATGTCGAACGCCTGGGACCACTCGGTGCGTTACGACGGTGCCTTCGAGATGGGCCGCCAGCTCACCTGGGCCTGGGGACAGGCCCTCGAGGATGCGAAGGATCCGATCACCCGGCAAGCGCTGTCGAGCGAGTCGGTGACCGACTGGTATGCGGCGCTCCCGCTGCGCCGCTCTTTGAGTCCGCTCGCCGTGGCGCCGGCCTATGAAGGGTATTATCTCGACGAGGCCACGCGGTCGGACTATGACGCTCGCTGGCAGACACTCGGCATGCAATGGGAAAAATATTACCCGCAAACCGCCGACGTGCCGATGCTCCACATCGGCGGTTGGTACGACATTTATCTGCGCGGCACCATCGAGAATTTTCAGCGTCTGCGCGAACTCAAGAAATCGCCGATGCGCCTGCTCATCGGCCCCTGGACCCACCACGGCGATGCCGTCCCGTTCGCGGGCGACGTCGACTTCGGTCCAGCGGCGGCGCTCGCCGATTTCGACGTCGGGTTCCACCTCGAGTGGTTCGATGCC
>Ga0116230_10000806_pt1 | contig 28394 bp, 25 predicted proteins | sample S1TSphfallax_3_FD_88678 | JGI IMG/M metagenome (GOLD analysis project Ga0116230, IMG submission 88678) | Host-associated microbial communities from peat moss isolated from Minnesota, USA - S1T2_Fd - Sphagnum fallax MG | ecosystem: Host-associated > Plants > Peat moss > Unclassified | place... | reverse complement strand
TTCCTTCACGGACCAGTACAAGTTGACCGTCGGCGCGCGCTTCTCGCGCACCGAGTTCCTGTTCAATACCCTGACCGGCGGACCGCAACTCTTCCTGCAACCGCAGAGCAACAGCGGCGACAAGAAGGAAAACTCCTTCACTCCGAAAGTCAGTTTCTCGTACCAATACGATCCGAATGACTTGTATTACGCGACCTACGCGAAGGGTTTCCGGCCGGGCGGTGCGAACAACCCCGTGCCGCAGGCCGCATGTGCGGCGGACTTTGCGGCCTTCGGCATTACCCAGGCGCCCGCGACCTACAACTCCGATACGGTCAACAGTTTCGAGGTCGGCGCGAAAAACAACTTCGACAATCGCATCAAACTCGCGAGCAGCGTTTACTACATTCGCTGGAACAACATCCAGCAAACCGTCGTGCCGCCGGTTTGCCAGATCTCGTTCATCGACAATCTCGGCTACGCCACCGCCAAGGGTATCGACCTGCAGGCCGATGTCGCCGTGACGGACGACATCACGTTCGAACTGGCGACGGGCTATACGGATGCGCGCTATACCCAGGACGCCCAGCTATCGGCGACGTCGACCACCGGGCCGGTCGTATCGAATGGCGATGCGATCACGGGCCAGAGCGGCCAACCGAGTCCGCCCTTCACGGCGACGTTCGGCCTCGAATATCGCTTCAAGCTGTTCAACCTCGATTCGTTCATTCGCGGCGACGATGAATACCAAAGTCATTCCAAGTGGGTCTCACCGAACCAGGATTCGACGACCCTGCAATACGACTCGGCCAACTATCAGCTTCCTTCCACGAACTTTGCCTCGCTGCGCGCCGGCACGAAGCTCGGGGGCTGGCAGCTCGAGGCCTTCGTCGACAATCTGACCGACACGCACGTGGTCACGAACTACGAATGGTCGATCGATTCCGGGCAAGGCATCAGCCGTCTCGAGCGGGAATTCGGCTTCCGGCCGCGCACTTTCGGGCTGACCTTCGTCTACCGGAACTGAGGGACAGATCGACTAGAGCAGGCGATAAACGCGTTCGAAGCGCGCCCGTGCGACGACCCCGTGGTCGCCGGGCGCATATTCGAGCAGCCAGTCGCCGGCCTCCCCGCGCAGCAGATCCCCGCCCGTCGAGCGCGTGACCGAAAACGCGACCGACATCGGCTTCGCCAGCACGGGCATCGGTAGATTCCGGTACCAACCGTCCTCGCCGGCCCGCGTCGGCGGCTCGGGCCGGTACTTCGCGTCGAAGCGCGCGCGCGAGACGACCCAGCAATCCCCCGTCGAGCCGGTGAGCAGGGCATCGCCGACCGCATAAGCGTTGGACCCCACGGCGCTCTCGAGACGACCGACGCTGGTCGCGAAGCGCACCGTCACGCGCTCGTCCTTGACCGCCCGCCGCGCCAAGGGGTCGGCGCTCAAGTCCGGGCAATCCACGAGTGAAGGGCTGTTCATGCACCAATGATGCCCAAAAACCACGGAGAAAAGCACCGCTATCGGGCCTGCCTACGAGCCTCCGCAGGCTGGTTGCGCGCCCTCGGGAGCGGTGTTAGTGTCGGTGTGTCGCGATTTTATATGCTCATATAACTCGGGGATGCGATGCGAACCACTCACGAAAGACCCACAGTTCGTTCCCGGCACTCACGCCTGTTGCTTTTAGGACTCGCGATGGGGAGCACCCTCGGCGGCGGTTCCAGCGTCCTGGCGGATGCGGCGAACAATGAGGCGCCGTCCACCCCGGCCGCGAGCGGCGGCCTCGAGGAGATCGTGGTCACCGCGACCCGCCGTGAGGAGAGCATCAGCAAGGTGCCGATCAGCATCACGGCCATGAGCCAGGACGACCTCGATCAGAAGGGGATCCGAGACTTCACCGATATCGTGCGCTTCACCCCCGGCGTGTCGATCGACACCTCGGGTACGAACGCGATCTCGATTCGCGGCATTTCCTCCTCGGGCGGTGCGGGCACGACCGGCATCTACATCGACGACACGCCCATTCAGATGCGCGCGCTGGGCTTCAACCCGGACGACACCCTGCCGAAGACCTTCGACCTGGACCGCGTCGAGGTGCTGCGCGGACCCCAGGGAACGCTGTTCGGCTCCGGCTCCGAGGGCGGCACGGTGCGCTACATCATGACGCAGCCCAGCGTCACGACGGATTCGACCTATGCCCGCAGCGAGGCCTCGTACACGCAGTATGGGTCTCCGAGCTATGAAGCCGGCGCTGCCCACGGCGGACCGATCATCGACGACGTGTTGGGCTATCGGGTCAGCGTCTGGTATCGCCACGACGGCGGCTGGATCAACGACGTCGACCCGACTACCGGCGCCATCACCCAGGCCAACGCGAATTATGCCGGCACGACCGCGATCCGCGGCGCCTTGCTCTACAAGCCGGTGGCCAACGTCAGTATCACGCCGAGCATCACGTTCCAGAACAAGCAGCAGAACAACTTATCGACCTACTGGCCGGCCTATTCCAATCCCGGTGCCGGTGAGTTCAACAACGCAACGCCCGAGCGCATCGCGATTCCGGACAAGTACATCTTGCCTGCCCTGAAAATTCAGGTCGATTTCGACCACATGAGCTTGATCTCGAATACTTCGTATTATTACCGCAACGAAACGGATTCCTACCAGGGCACGGTCTATGACCTTGCCTTCTATCAGTCGATCAGCTGGCCGGCCTCGGGCTATGGCTTGAGTTGCACCTCGGCGCAGACGGCGCCCCCCTGCCCCTGGTATCCCTTGATCAACGGCTCAGGCATTCATCTGCCCCCGGGCTTTGCGGATTACTCGACGCCGAACACGATGACCAACGATCAGCGCAACTACACCCAGGAAGTGCGCTTGCAGTCCACGGACAGCGGTCCCCTCCAATGGACCGTGGGCGCGTTCTGGTCGCTCGCGCAAGAAACCAGCATCGAACAGCTCAATGACCCGAACATCAATGCGTTCTTCAATTACCTGTACGGCACGGACGCCATCAGCGTCTTCGGCCCCTACTACGGCTGCAACGGCCAGGGCACGCCGCAGAACTTCCCGAATTGCGACATCTACTACAACTACAACCGCAGCTACGATCGCCAGCTCGCCGGCTTCGCCCAGGCGAGCTACGCCTTCACGGATTGGTTCGCACTGACGCTCGGCGTGCGCGAGTCGAAGCTGGGGACCTCGCTGAGCCACTACTCCGACGGCCTCGAGAACTTCGGACCTGCCTATGCCGGCGGCCAGCAGCATGAAAACTCGTTTACGCCCAAGATCGGACTGTCGTTTCAGGTCGATCCCGAAGATCTCTACTACTTCACCTATGCGAAAGGTTTCCGTCCAGGCGGCTACAACCCACCGCTGCCCACCGCCATTTGCGGCGCCGGCCTGATCTCGGAGGGCTTCGCGAGCGGGCAGGCGCCGCTGACCTACAACTCGGATACGACCCAGAGCTTCGAGATCGGCTCGAAGAACGAGTTCTCCAACCGTCTGAAGATCGCCGCCAGCGCCTACTACATCCTCTGGAACAACATTCAACAGAACGTCTATGTCGCCGGCGACTGCGGCCTGCAATTCACCGACAATCTCGGGACGGCCGTGGCCAAGGGCGCGGACATCCAGGCGGATCTCGTCGTCGGTGGCGGTCTGTCGGTCGAGGCCTCCGTGGGCTATACCGACGCGCGCTTCACCAAGACTTCCGTTTCGAATCTCGCGGTCAACGGCGACGCGATTTCGGGTGAAGCGGGCATCAACTACGCGCCGGGCACGAGCTCGCCCCTGACGGTCGCACTCGGGCCTCAGTACGACTTCAGGCTCGCCGATCGACCCGCGTTCGTCCGCTTGGATTGGACTTATCAAAGCCGCAACCCCTGGCTGGCCGCGGTTCAGGATCCGAACAGCAGTCAGTACGACGTGAACTCTTATACGCTTCCGGCCGAGAGTTTCTTCTCGGCGCGCGCCGGGGTGAAATTGGCGGGCTGGCAGATCTCAGCGTTCTGCGACAACCTGCTGGACTCGCATACGCTGCTGAATTATGCCCAGGTGCAGCCGGACGCTTACAACCCGAACTACGAGTCGGTCCAGCAAAACAATTTCACCTACCGGCCGCGCACCTTCGGCATCACGGCAACGTTTCGCAACTAGGCGACGGCTCGGGCGGGCTCCCGCCCGAGCGCCGCGTTGATCGATGCCGCGAGCAGATCCAAGCCTTCCTCGAGCACGGCATCCTGGATCGTGAGCGGCGCGAGGAGTCGCACCACGTTGGCGGACACCCCGCAGGAGAGCAGGATCAGGCCGCGTCGCTCGGCCTCGGCCACGATCTTGGCCGTGAGCGGCGCGTCGGGTTCCTTGGTTCTCGGATCCTTGACGAGTTCGAATGCAATCATCGCGCCGAGGCCACGGACATCGCCGATCGCCGGCAACTCCTGCGCGAGCGCATCGAGGCGCGAACGCATGCGCTGACCGACGCGCGTCGCGCGCGTGAACAGATCCTCGGACTCGAGCACGTCCAGCACGGCGTGGGCGGCGGCGATCGAAATCGGGTTGCCGCCATAAGTCCCACCCAGGCCGCCGGGATGCGCCGAGTCCATGATGCTCGCGCGGCCGATGACTCCGGACAGCGGGAAGCCGCCGCCCAGGCCTTTCGCGACGGTGATCAAATCGGGGACGACGCCGGCATGCTCGATCGAATACATCTTGCCCGTGCGCGCAATCCCGCCCTGCACCTCGTCGGCGATCAAGACGATGCCGTGTTCGTCACAGAGCCGCCGCAGCGCGCGCAGAAACTCCGCGGGAGCGACGTTGAAGCCGCCCTCGCCCTGCACGGGCTCGATGATGATCGCCGCGACCGATTTCGGATCGACGTCGCCGTGGAACAGGCGATCCAGGTCGGCGAGCGACTGCTCGGTCGTCACGCCGTGATAGGGATGTGGGAACTCCGCGTGATAGACCTCGGCCGGAAACGGTCCGAAACCGCGCTTGTAGGGCATGACCTTGCCGGTCAGTCCCAGGGCGAGCAGCGTGCGCCCGTGGAAGCCGCCGGAAAATGCGATGACCGCGGATCGCTTCGTATGGATGCGCGCGATCTTGATCGCGTTCTCGACCGCTTCGGCGCCGGAGTTCAAGAACAGGGTCTTCTTCGCGAAATCTCCGGGAGCCGAGGCATTGAGGCGCTCGGCGAGACGGATATAGGATTCGTAGGAGGCGACGTGAAAACACGTATGCGCGAACAACTCGCTCTGCTTGGCGACCGCCTCCATCACGCGCGGATGACGGTGGCCCGTGTTGAGGACCGCAATACCGGCCGCAAAATCGATGTAACGCTTGCCATCGACGTCCCAGAGTTCGGAATTCTCCGCCTTCGCGACGTAGATTCCCTTGCTGCCGACACCCGGGGGCACGGCGGCCGCCTGGCGGGCCTTCAAATCGGTGGTTTTTGACATCACGGTCCCCTTCAATGGCGCTTCCATGGACGGGAACGGTATCATTGCGGCGCTTTTTGAGCAAAACGGCGGCTGGGGGCTGCACGATGACCACGAAACTCCCGCGCAACGCGACCGCCCTGCCGACCCCGCCCGCGGCTCTCGCCGGCACCCTCGGGGTCGGGATCCTACGGCTGGGCCTGGAGGAAGGCGCATCGACTCCGCGCCGTACCGAACTCGAGGACCGGGTCGCCGTCGAGGCGCCGCTCGAAATCCAGCTCCATCATCCCGCCTTGGGCGGGGAGACCCTCTCCTTCGGCACCACGATGCGCACGCCCGGTGACGACGAGTTCCTCGCCGCGGGCTTGCTCTATGGGGAAGGCGTGGTCGAGAGCGCCGCGGACATCACGGCGATCGAGACTAGCACGCGCAAACCCAACGTGGTCAGCGTGCGACTCGACGCGCGCGTATCGCTGCCATGGCAATCGGCGCCGCGACGTTTTTCGGCCGGATCCAGCTGCGGCGTCTGCGGCACGACCGGACTCGATGCGGCGATCGCCCGCGCGGCGGCAACCCGGATCGAGAGTGCGCTGCGCGTCGAACTCGCCGTGCTGCTCGATCTGCCCCGCCGGATGCGAGCGGCCCAAGCGCGATTCGGGGATACGGGCGGGATCCACGCGGCGGCGCTGTTCAGCCCCGGCGGTGAGCTGCTGGGACTGGCGGAGGACGTCGGCCGCCACAATGCCTGCGACAAGCTCGTGGGTGAAAACCTGCTCGCGGGCCGAACGCCGCTCGCTGATCAGGTCGTGCTGCTGTCGGGTCGCGCCAGCTTCGAACTCGTTCAAAAATCGCTGCGGGCCGGGGTCTCGGTGCTTGCAGCCATTGGCGCGCCCTCGAGCCTCGCCGTCAATTTGGCCGAGACGGCCGGGTTGACGCTGGTCGGATTCTTGCGTGAGTCGCACTGCAACGTGTACTCGCATCCGACGCGGCTGAGATAGCTGCGCCAATCGCGCCGGTTGGCGAAATCCCGACGCACGGGATCAATGGGGCCGCGAACTGGGCGCGGCAGGGCTGACCACGCGCAAGGCCCGTAGCCAAGCCCGCGCCTGAGGACCCGGCTCGGGCAGATCGTGAGGTATTTGCTCGGGTCCCGGTCGTTCCGGACTCGGCACCAGGGGAACGCTCTCCGCGCGCAGGCGGCTCCAATCGGTGTGCGTCATGACTTGCTCCGTTGGGCGAGTATCAAACCACTGACCACGCCCAGCACCGCAACGATGCCGAGCGCCGTCCACGGGCTGCTGTGGACGAAGCGATCCGCGTCGCGCAGCGCCGAGCGAGTCTTCTCGATCCACTGGTTCGACTCGATCCACTCGCCCCTGTCTTGGTCGTCACCGGCTTCGTCGCTCGTGTCGTAGGGCAGCGTCGGTACGGAACCAGAATTCATACCCAATCCGCCGATGTGCAAATCGCGCTTCGGAGAATAGGTCCGCTCACTCGTTTCGCTCATGAACAACCCCTCGTGAACACTGGACCAAATTCAAGGCGCCGCAGCGCCGCCTCATGGTCTGATCCTGCACGAATTGCTGTCGCAATGCCGTCGGTGGCCTCAGGCGAGCGTCGTAGGACTACTCTCACGCCCTCGAATGGTCACGCCCTCGAATGGCCACGCCCTCGAAATGGTCACGCCCTCGAAACGGGTGCCGCCCCCAGCAGCTTGTCCAAGGTCAGCGGCAAATCGCGAACCCGAATGCCCGTGGCATGGTAGGCAGCGTTCACGATGGCCGCGGCCACGCCCGTGATGCCGATTTCACCGATTCCCTTCGCGCCCAAGGCGTCGATATAGGGATCCTCCTCGTGGACCACGTCCACGTCGATCGCGCGGATGTCCGCGTTCGTGGGCACATGGTATTCGGCGAGATTCGCATTGACGACGCGGCCCACCGTCGGGTCGACGAGCGTCTCCTCCATCAGCGCCATGCCGATGCCCCAGACGACGCCGCCGAGCAGCTGGCTGCGTCCCGTCTTGGCATTTATCAGCTTGCCGATGCCGTAACGCGCGACGACCCGCGGGACGCGCACGGTGCCGAGCTCGGGGTCGATTTGTACTTCGGCGAACACGGCGCCGAAGGAATGCATCGAATATTTTTTCGCCTCGGGCCCGGATTCGGCGGCAGCATCGGCCGAGAGCGATTCGGCACCATTACGCAGCATCACCGCGGTCAGCGGCTCGCGCCGCCCGCCCGACCGCAGACCAACAGCGCCGTCTTCGATCACGACGTCGGCGACCGACGCGCGATAGACGGGAGACGCCTCGTCGCGAACCGCGAGCGCGATCAGTTGGTCGCGCAGGCCGCGCGCCGCCGACTGCACGGCCGGCGCCACGCTCGCAACGCTTTGCGAGCCGCCGGAGACCGGCGCGGGCGGCAAGCTGCTGTCGCCGAGTTCGAAGCGCACCCGCGCCAACGGAAATCCCAGGGTTTGCGCGGCGATCTGCGTCATGACCGTATAGGTGCCCGTGCCCAAGTCCTGGGTGCCCGAACCGACCACGACCATGCCGTCGGCAGAGATTCGGGCGCGGGCCTTGGCCGCCGAGCGCTTTGCCGGATAGGTCGCGGTGGCGTAACCCCAGCCGACCAGCCGCCGGCCGTCCTGCATCGAGCGCGGCTGCGGCGTGCGCCGCGCCCAGCCGAAGGCGGCGGCGGCTGCCGTATAGCATTGCGTGAGCGAGCGGCTGGACCAAGGTCGACCCGTGTCCGGGTCTTGGGCCGCCTCATTGCGTCGGCGCATTTCGATCGGGTCGAGACTCAAGGCAATCGACAGTTCGTCGAGCGCGCAGCCCAGCCCATAAGTGCCCGTCGAATGGCCGGGCGCGCGTTGAAACGTCGGCGTGCCGAGATTCAGCGGCACGACGCGATGCGAGGTGGTGACCGTCGGGCAGGCGTAGAGCAATCGGGTTTGCATGGCCGCGGGCTCGGCAAAGTCCTCGATCCGCGACGTGTGCGAGAAGACGTCGTGGTGGAGTTCCGCGAAATCGCCCTGCGCGGTCGCCGCGACGTTCAGGTGCTGCTCCGTCCGCGGTCGCGCGCCCACGGGCCCGAACATCTGCGTGCGTTCGAGTACGAGCTTGACCGGGCGGTCGACCAGGCGCGCCGCCATGGCCGTGAGCGGCACATGCGACCAGACGGAGCCCTTGCAGCCGAAGCCGCCGCCGACGTAGGGGCAGATGACATGCACGTTCTGGGGGTCCAAGCCGAAGATCTTCGCGATCGTCTTCTGTTCGCCGGAGATGCCCTGCGTCGTGTCGTGCAGCGTCAAGCTCGCGCCATTCCAAGCAGCAACCGTCGCATGCGGCTCCATGGGATTGTGATTTTCGATCGGCGTCGTGTAGACCGCGCTGACGCGCTGCGCCACGGGGCCTGGACTCGGCCCCTCGCGCGACGAATCCGCGGCCTCGCCGTTGATCTTGCCCGGCGAATGCGCCTGGGTGCGCGCGGCGGCGAAGTCGAGGATCGGGGGTTCCGGAGCGTAGTGCGCCTTGACCCGGGCAGCCGCCGCGGTCGCCTGTTCGAAAGTCTCGGCGACGACCACGGCGATCGGTTGACGATCGAAATGCACGCGGTCGTCCTGCAGTAGGCACAGCACCCGGCCGCTCGGGGGATCGATGCCGGCGCGGCCGGCGTCGGGCAGAGCCGGCGCGTTCGTATGGCTCATCACGAGGAGGACGCCCGGCATCCGCGTGGCCTGCGCGGTGTCGAGGCTGACGATGCGGCCGTTCGCGATCGTGGACAGCACGAGGGCGGCATAGGTCATGCGCGGTAGCTGCACGTCGCCGATGTAGGTGGCCTTGCCCGTGACCTTTGCCGGTCCATCGACCCGGTCCACGCCGGCTCCGATCAGATTCATCACGCCTCCTCGAGACCGGCCGCGACGCGCACGGCACGTACGATCGCGCGCCGCGCGAGTTCCGGTTTGAACTGGTTGTACGGCAAGGTTTCCGCGCTCCCCAGGGCCGCGGCGGCGAGCGCCGACAGATCGAGTTCGGCGAGGCGCCGGCCCTGCAACGCCTTTTCGAATTCGACGAGCCGCCAGGGCTTGGGTGCGACGCCGCCGAGCGCGACGCCCGCGGCCGTGATGTGCTCGCCGTCCAACTCGAGGCCGACGGCGACCGAGACGAGGGCGAAGGCGTAGCTCGCGCGATCGCGCAACTTCAGATAATACGAATGACGCGCATAGCGGCTCGCCGGCAGATCGACGGCCGTGATCAGCTCCCCCGCGCCGAGGTTCGCGTCCCGCTGCGGAGTGTCGCCGGGCAGGCGGTGGAATTCGGTGAGCGGCATCCGATGCGTGCCGCGAAGGCTGCGCACCTCGACGACCGCATCGAGCGCCGCGAGCGCGACACACATGTCGGAGGGATTGACGGCAATGCACTGTTCACTGCCGCCGAGCACCGCGTGAATGCGGTTGTAACCCTCGCGGGCGGCGCAGCCGGAACCGGGCTGGCGCTTGTTACAGCGCGCGAAGCCGGCGTCGTAAAAGTAATAACAGCGCGTCCGTTGCAGCAGATTGCCGCCGACCGTCGCCATGTTGCGCAGTTGCGCGGAGGCGCCGGAGAGCAAGGCCTGCGACAGCAGGGGATAACGCGAGGCAATCACGGGATGGACCGCGAGATCGCTGTTCGGCGCGAGGGCGCCGATGCGCACGCCGCCTTGCGCGGACTCCTGGATTTGGCCGAGGGCCGTGATCCGGGTGATGTCGACGAGCATGCGCGGCTGTTCGATGCCACCCTTGATCAAGTCGACGAGATTGGTCCCGCCGGCGATGAAGGCCGCCCCGGGCTGCGCGCCCAAGCGCAGCGCGCTGTCGACGTCGTCGGCACGGACGTAGGAGAAATTGTTCACGCCCCGTCCCCCCGCGTGCCGGCGCCGGTGCCGGCGGGCGCTCCTTGCGCGACGATCCGTATCGCCGCGACGATGTGAGGATAGGCGCCGCAGCGACACAGATTGCCGCTCATGCTTTCGGCGATGGCCGCATCGTCGAGGGCCGGCGCGGCGGCGCCCAACCGCCGGCGTTCCTCGAGCAGGCCCGCGGCGGAGCACAGCTGCCCCGGCGTGCAGTAACCGCATTGAAAGGCATCCTGCGCGAGAAAGGCCTGCTGCAGAGGATGCAAGCTGCCGTCGGCCTGGGCGAGGCCCTCGACGGTCGTGATCTGGTCGCTCTGATGCATGATCGCGAGCGACAGACAGGAGTTGATGCGCCGGCCGTTGACGAGCACCGTGCAAGCGCCGCACTGACCGCGATCACAGCCCTTCTTCGTCCCGGTCAGCTGCAGGCGATCGCGCAGCGCGTCGAGCAGCGTCACGCGCGGCTCGACCTGCAGATCGTGGCGCACGCCATTGACCTCGAGCGTCAAGGACACGGGCGTGACGTCCGGCGTTTCGGGCGAGCCGGGCATGGCGCTGGGTCCCGCGGTCTGGGCCTGCAGCGACTGAGGCAATACGGCACCTGCCGCTGCTGCTCCCGCCGCTGCTTGCAGAAATCGGCGTCGGCTCAGGGCCGCGTCTTTGGGGTCGTGCTCATCGGTGTTCATGAGCGAGGGCAAGCAAGATGCGTACCAGAAGGGCTCAGCCGCGCTCGTGACGCGGCGCTGACCGGGCCAAATCCTGCGGGAGGGCAGATGAACCGCACCTGGGAGGGACGATGAGTCGCGGGGAGGATCCGCGACTCATCGGGGGCTCAACGAACTATTTACAAGAAGCCAAACAAAGCCGACGAGAATTTACAGCGAACCGAAACCCTCCGCGCGCTGCGAACCGAAGCTCCCGCGACACTCAGTTGACTTGATAGCCGCGCCCCGTCAGGCAGGCCGAGTCGGCGCGATAGTAATTGCTGCGTGCCAGATCGGGATTGCCGTCCGCGACGCCGCCGTTCGGCTGCGTCGGATCGAACCCCGACTGACCCCGGGCCCAGTTGTAGCACTCGTATTTATCGGCAGCCTGCTGGTCCGCGGACTGACCGTTCTTCGGATACACGATCAGGTCCTGCTGCGCGGGCGCCGCATCCGCCGGCGCTGCCGTCGGTTGATCCGCGCCATCGGGCGGCGGTACCACGGTGTAGCCGTTTTGCGTTGGGTCCCAAGTGTAGTACACGTTGTCCGCATAGTAGTAAGGCACACCCCCGAACCAGACGGTCGAGTAGTACGGCGGCAGGACCGAAATGACCACGCCGTACGGCGGCCTCACGACCACGAAGCCGCCCGGGCCCGGCCCGTACCAGACGCCGGCGCTGAAATAATACGGACTGCCATGGAAATACACCGGTCGGTACCCCCCCGGCAAGACACGCACCGAGGCGCCGAAGGCCGGATAGTAGTGACCGTGGTTGTAGCGTGCGTCGAGCACCTGCCCGCGCCCATCGACGCGCGGCGCCCCCGCGCCCGGCCGCCCCACGCCGCGCGGGTCACCGCCGCGGCCGGGCGCAGCGCGCTCCGCATGCTCGCGTTCCTGCGCGCCGGCCGTAGCGCAAATCTGCACACCCAGCAGCGATGCACCCAAAGTCCAAGCCGCTATTTTCCCAATTCGAGTGTTCATGATCTTACCCAAACCTCTCCGATGGTTGATCTCGTTCAACTGATCGTATAACCCCGCGCCGTCAGGCAGGCGCTGATCGCACGCCGGTAGGCCTGCGCCTCGGCCATGTCGGAGGCACGCTGCTGACTGATTTGCTGCTGCGTCATCTGCGCCTGTTGCTGCGCATTGGCATCCGCCGCGGAACCCACGACGGCGCCCGTCGCGCCGCCCAGCAGCGCACCGACTCCGGCCGCGCGCGGACCCGCGATGATCGCGCCGAGGATCGCGCCGCCGACGGCGCCGGTCACGGTGCCCGAACCTGGCGCGGGGGCCACGACCACACGCTCGTAAGGACGCGCATCGGGTCGGGTCGGATCGACACCGGTCTGCTGCACGGCCCAGGTATGACACTCGTAGCGATCGCGGTCCAACTGTTCGGGACTTTGGCCGTTCGCCGGGTAGACGAACAATTTCGGGGGCGGCGGCGGCGGCGCCACGGCCACGGTTCGAACGGGCTCGGCCACGCAAGCTCCGAGCATCGCCACGAGCACGACCGGCGTCGTCCAGCGCATCAGGCTACCCGCGATGGATGGCTTCTGTTCAATGTTCATGTCTCGACTCCTGGTAAAACGCTTGATCTCAATCGACCGAACGTGGATGACAACGCACTCCGGACCCCGCAGTTGACACCGATCGCAACGCCGAGTTCGCTACCGACCGCCCAGCGGAATGTCAGGGAATGTCAAGGAAAACACCGCTTTGGAAGGCAACTCAAGGCTTCACGAACTTCAGGATGAATTGGTCCGTTTTACCGCGAATCAAGGGATCGAAGACGGGTGACGTATGCGGATCGTCCGGGGAATGCAGCAGCTCGCTGCGACCGACGTAGCGAAAGCCGGCGGCCACCACCTCCCGTTTCACCTCCTCGGGATCGATCCGATGCAGTGTCCCCGTGTCCCGCGAGGCCGACCCGGCCGCCGCCGCATGATCGAGAACCAGGAAGATTCCGCCCGGCTTCAAGGCGGCGAACACCTGCTTGTCGAGCCCGATCACGTCGAGGCCGGGCACATTGTGAAAATCGTGATAATTCTGTGAAGTCCATACCAGATCGAGCGGCACGGGGAACGTGATCGCGTTCAAGGGTTCGAGCAGCACGCTGACATTCGAGTACGCGGGATCGGCGGCGATGACTTTGACGCGCGCGGCGAAATCCGGTGCATTGGGCGCGGCATCGGCTGCGCGAGGCGGGGCCACCGCATAGACGTGCCCGGTGCTGCCCACGGTCTTGCTCAGGATCCGGGTGAAGTAGCCCCCACCGGGCAATAGCTCGCCGACCTGCTCGCCGGGCGCGACCTGCGCGAAGCTGAGCGTCTCGCCCGGCTTGCGATTGGCATCACGCTTGACGTCGGCGTCCGGCCGCGCGGGATCCGCGACGGCCGCCGCGATGGCCGGACTCACCCCGTCCGTTCGCGCGCGCGCGCTGTTCCCACCGACCGACAATACGCATACCAAGCCGAAGAGACCGAGCCTCGAATAGCCGTTCATGATGCTCCCCTGTGATTTGTCGCCAGCCCGCTTCCACGAGTCACCTCGAACGGAGTTTAGTCCATCGGTGGCCGCGGCGGCGTATCATGCGGCGACTGCCCGCGACGGCCTCATTCGGAATCAGGTTCAAGTCCATGAGTTTGAGCGTTTTCGACATCTTCAAAATCGGGATCGGACCGTCGAGTTCCCATACGATGGGACCCATGAACGCGGCGCGCGCCTTCGTGCGGCTGCTGGAAGACCGCGGTCTGCTGGACCGCACGACCCAGGTCTCCGCCCAGCTCTACGGCTCTCTCGCGCTGACGGGACGCGGCCATTGCACCGATCGCGCCGTGCTGCTGGGATTCGAAGGCTTCGCGCCCGACCGCATCGACCCCGCGGTGATCGAGCCGACCTTGCAGCGGATCCGTTCGCAGGGACGCCTGCGCCTCGCCGGACGGCGCGAGATCGCTTTCGACGAACCCTTGAATCTGTTGTTCCATTTCGACCAGGTGCTGCCCGGACACTCGAACGGCATGCGCTTCACGGCCCAGGATGCCGGCGATGCGGTGCTCGCACGCGAGGAGTACTACAGCATCGGTGGCGGCTTCATCAGCCAGGCGGGCAGCGAGACCGCCGGTGGCGAGCCGCGCGCGACACCGCCGTTCGAATTCGGTTCGGGATCCCGGCTGCTCGAACATGGCCGGCAACAGGGCCTGGAGATTCACGAACTCATGGCGGCGCGCGAACGCACCTGGTCCACCGAGTCGGAACTGCGGGCGGGCCTGCTGCGCATCTGGCAGGTCATGCAGGATTGCGTGCGGCGCGGCTTCGATGCCCAGGGTCTGCTGCCGGGGGTGCTCGGCGTGCGGCGCCGGGCACCCAAGCTCTATCGGCAATTGATGAGCGGCGATCCGGGCAGTCCCATGCACGCCCTCGACTGGGTCAACGCCTTCGCGCTCGCGGTCAACGAGGAGAACGCGGCGGGAGGCCAGGTCGTGACCGCGCCCACCAACGGCGCCGCGGGCATCGTTCCGGCGGTGCTGCACTATTATCGCCGCTTCGAACCGGGCGCCGACGACGACGGCGTGATCCGCTTCCTGCTCACGGCGGCGGCGATCGGCATGCTCTACAAACAGAACGCGTCGATTTCAGGCGCGGAGATGGGCTGCCAGGGCGAGGTGGGCGTGGCCTGCTCGATGGCGGCGGCCGGACTTGCGTCGGCGCTGAACGCGAGCAACGAACAGATCGAAAACGCCGCGGAAATCGGCATGGAACACAATCTCGGCCTGACCTGCGATCCGGTCGCCGGTCTCGTGCAGATTCCCTGCATCGAGCGCAATGCCATGGGCTCCGTCAAAGCGATCAACGCGGCGCGGTTGGCGATGCGCGGGGACGGCTCGCACAAGGTCTCGCTCGACCAGGTGATCACGACCATGCGCCAGACGGGTCTCGACATGTCGACGATCTACAAGGAGACCTCGCAGGGCGGTCTCGCCGTCAACGTGCCCGAGTGCTGATCAACCGGTCGCCTGCAATCCGAGCGCGATTCCGCTGATCGTCGCACGCAGCGCGCCGAACAGGGCGTCGTCCCGACGCCCCGCGGCGCGCCAGCGTTCGAGCAGGTCGACCTGCATGAAATGCATCGGGTCGACATAGGGGTTGCGCAGCAGAATCGAACGCTGCAAGGTCGGATCCCGGTCGAGCAGTCGGTCGCAGCCGCGCAAGCGCAGCACGCCCGCCACGGTCAGCGCATATTCATGCCGGATCGCCGCCGGGCTTGCCGCATGGCCATCGCCCGCGAGCCGATCGTAGTGCGCCGCCACGCCCAAATCCGTCCTTGCCAACATCGCCTCCACGTCGTCGACGAGATGGCGGAAGAACGGCCAGCCGGCGAGCATCGCCGAGAGCACCGCCGCGCCGTGGCGATCCCAGGCGCTCTGCAGTCCGCTGCCGAAACCGTACCAACCGGGCAGCATATGACGGCTCTGCGTCCAGGCGAACACCCACGGAATGGGCCGCAGCGCGCTGACGCCCTCGCCCCCCTCGCGCATCGCCGGACGCGCGCCGATATGCATGCGCTCGATCACGTCGAGCGGCGTTGCGGCCCGAAAGAATTCGTAGAATCCCGGTACGCCGAACACGAGCGCGCGATAGGTCTCGATACTGCGGCTCGCCAGCGTCGCCATCGCGGCGAGCTGTTCGGGCGGGGGCGGCTGTTGGCTGTCGGCATGGGCGGTCGCGAGGGCGACCGCCGCGAAGCTTCGCTCGAGAGTCCGCATCGCGATCGGCCGCAGGCCATAGCTCTGGTTGACGACGTCCCCCTGCTCGGTGACGCGCAGCACGCCGCGCAGGGCGCCGGCCGGCGCGCTCTCGACGAGATTCTCCGTGCGCCCACCGCCCCGTGCGGGCGTGCCGCCGCGGGCATGGAACAGCGTGATGCGCACGCCGGCCTCGAGGGCGGCGTCGAGCAACTGGGTCTGCGCGGTCTGCATGGCCCACCGCGAGGCGGCGATGCCGCCCTGCTTGTTGCAGTCCGAGTAGCCGATCAGCACGATCTGGCGGTCGTTGCGCGCCGCCAGATGGCTGCGGTAGGCCGGCTCGCGCAGCAAACCCGCGAGGATCGCACCGGCGTTCTCGATCGCGCCGATCGACTCGAGCGAGGGCGCGACATCGAGCGCGCATTCGCCGGTCCGCCGGTCGATGATGTCGGCCCAGCGGGCGAGCAGCAACACGGCGAGCAGATCCTCCGGCCCCTGCGTGCCGGCCACGATGTACTCGCCGATCGACCGGGCGCCGAATTTGTGTCGTGCCTGACCGATGGCCTCGAACACGGACAGCGTTCGCCGTCCCACGGCGTCGAAGGCCGAGGTGGGTCCACGGTCCCGCGCGAGCAAGTCGCGCAAGGTGGCGAGTCGCTGCTCGGCCGGCAGGGAGGACCAGGCCGGATCGCCGAGGCCTTGACCGATGACCTCGTCGTGCACGTGGGCATGCTGGGTGAGATCGAGCGCGGCCAGGTGGAAACCGAAGGTGCGTACGCGGCGCCTGAAGCGACGCACGAGAAAGTAGCCCGAATGGCGCCCGCGGTTCATCAGCAGGCTCGTCGCCGCGAGTTCGATGTCGGCGAGCAACTCGTCGGCGCTGAAGTATCCGTTCGGCCGCATCTCGTAGGTGGCCTTCAGACGCTCGCCGATCTGACCGAAGAACACGCGATAGGGCATCCGGTCGTGGCGGATCGGTGTCAGGGCTTGAGCGCCGGGCAGCATCGCGCCATAGGCCTCGATGCGCTGGGCGAGCGCCGGGGTGATCGTGACGCGGTTGGCGCTCTGGCTGAGGTTCTCCGCCAGCTGACGAGACTCCTCGTAGTAGGTGGAAACGATGATTTGACGGTGGCGCTCCAGGGTCTCGCGGATGACCTTGCCGTGCACCTCCGCGTTGTTGTCCATGTCCCCGCCCACCCAGGATCCGAAGCGCAGGATGTTCGGGAGGTCGAGTGACTCGCGGGGCACATGGTAGGCATCGCCGAGCGCCGTTTCGATTTCCTCGTAGAACAAGGGCACGACGCGATACAAGATGTCGATCAGATAGAACAACACGTGTTCGCGCTCGTCGGCGATCGTGAGGTTCTCGCGCGGATGCTCCTCGGTCTGCCAGATCGTGGTCAGTTCCAGACGAACGCGCGCCCAGAGAGTCTGCAGTTCGGCGTGCGTGAGGCTGGGATTCAACCGGTCGAGCAAATCCTGGGCGATGTGCTGCTGTTTGCGCAGGATCGTGCGGCGAGTCGATTCGGTCGGATGGGGCGTGAACACCGGCTCGATGCTCATCGACGAAATCAGGTTCATCACCTGCGCGAGCGACAGACCCTCCGCACAGAGCCGTCGCACGCAGTCGGCGATCCCGCCGGGCTGGCCGCCCCCCGCGCCATCGAGGTATTCGCGTCGCCGGCGGACCCGGTGCACTTTCTCGGCCGTGTTGACCGCCTGAAACCAGAGCGAGAACGCGCGGGTCAGGTCCGTCGCCGCCGCGGGGCTCCGATCCCGGGTTCGCAACCGGAGCGCATCGGCCGAGGCCGCATCGCCCTCCCGACGCTCGATCGCCGCCCGCCGGTCGCCCTCGACGAGATTCAGAAACGACTCGCCGCCCTGTTCCTGCAGCAGCTCGCCGATCGCGTCACCCAGGGCATGAACATCGTCCCGCAGCGGCTCGTCTTTGAGCGGGAACTGGATCTGTTGACGGTACATCGCCTTATTATGTGCCCGGCGGCGGGGTTCGCGCCATGGCGGCCGGCCGGCCGCCGCGCCGCCGAGCGCTAGCTGTTATTGAGCAGCACCGTGGTGTCGAAGGACTCGAAGGCGTTCAACACGCGGCGGTAGGCGTTGTGAACGATCTGCTGGGCCCGCTTGTCGGTGCGGACCCCGAGCAGCATGCGCATGACGATGTCGTCGGCCGGCCGGTTCGGATCCTCGCTCAGGATCTGATAGGCGAAGCGGATCAGGCGCTGATTGATCTCGTTGACGAATTTCATGCGCACGGGATCGTTGGCTTCCGTGCCGCCGAGCTTGGCCTCCTCGCCCACCTCGAGCACGATACGGCACAGGAAGCGCGCCTTGTCGATCTGCGCCAACTCGATGAAGAATTCGACTTCCGATTGAATGTTCATCCGGCGGGGAAGAAATCGATGGTACGCGTCGCGATCATCTGTGCGACGTCCTTGGCTTCGAACTTGAACAAGGCGATGCGTGCCTTGAGCTTCTCCTCGAACTCGGGGTCGTTCAGATCGTCGGAGAGGATTTTCACGGCCGTGACGTCGCCCGACGGCGCGATCGTGAGCTCCACCACCATCTTGCCCTGCAAAGCGGGATTGTCGCGCAGCGCGCGCATGTACATCATGTCGATCGCGCCCTTGTTCTTCGTGAACACCAGAGCGATCTCCTCGGTGCTGCGCGAGGCCTTGCCGCTGCCGCCGGCCTGCGCCGTGCCCTTGGCCGCGGCGAGTTTCGGATCGGTGACCTGTGTCGTACGGATGCCGTTCAGCGAACCCGAGCCGGCCGCGAGGCCGCTGCTCAGGCGCTGTGACGAGATGCCTCCGCTCGTGCCCCCAGACGCCGTGATCAAGGCGCGCGTGACGGTCGTGACGTCACCGGGATCGGTGGTTTGCTTCTGATTCTTGGCGAGTTTGTCGAGATCCACGTCGCGCAGCGCCGCGAGATCGTCCAAATTCGCGAGCAGCCCGCTCTTGGCCGCCTTGGCGCGCGGGTCGACGGGCTTGGGCTCCGGTTTGACCGCGGGCACGGGCGCCTTCTCGAGCGGCTTCTCCTCGGGCTTCGGTTTCGGCGGTGGGGGCGGAGGCGGCGGCGGTTCCACGATCAGCTTGACGACCCGATCCGGCAGGGAGTCCGTGCTCGCGACCTGTTCGTGCTTGGGCAGCAGGAAAATCACGATCGCGAGCAGCGTCGAGGCGACGGCGAGGTTGCGAAGGATGACGCGGAAGCGCCGCTCCATTTCCTCGGAGGGCGACCACGGCAACTCGTAGCGCCGGAAATACGGCGCGAGCCCGGTGCTCTGGCTGGAACTTGCGGCGGCCACGTTAACCCGCCGCCCTTTCGCGCTCGACGACCGCGAACGACACCTTGCCGTAGTCGGACTCGGTGCAGGTCAACATGACCTTCTTGAGCAGGCTGTAGGGCGTGCTCTTGTCGCCCATGATCGTGACCTCCCGCTTCGAAACGTCGCTCTTTTGCGCGGCGCTCAAGATCGTGTCGTTCTGCGCCATGAGCGCGGTCTTCAGCGGCACGATGATCGGATCAGCGCTCGAGACGAGTTCCGCGAGCGAGCCCAGGAGTCGTCCGTCCAGGAACAGCGAATCCTTGGTGATCATCACCACCACGGTCGGGTTCGGTTTCTGCTCGGACAGGGACTGCGGGATGGCGATGTTCTTGGAGTTCGGCAGGATGTCCACCTCGGCCGTGTGCGCGAGCAGGAACACGACCAAAATGGTCATCATGTCGATGAACGGGACCAGCGCGAAGTGACTGCCGCCATGGCTGCGCTTGCGATGCCGCTTGATGCGATACGGAGTCAAGGCGCATCCCCCAGTGAAATGTCCGGGAAGAGCTCCGCCTTCGAGAACGGAGCGACCGGGAGCTGATAGACCCGCACCGCGTCCATGACCTGCACGAGCGCGTCATAGGGGATGTTGGGGGCGAGCAGCACCGTCGCGTCGGTCATGTCGGGATACTGCGATTTGACCTGGCGCATGAACAGGGACAGATCGTCGAGATCGTAGCCGCTCGCCGTATTCGGCAAGCTCTTGAGCGGCCCGGAGTTGCGATCGTTGACGACGATCTTGTCGGCACCCACGATGACCTCGAGCTTGAGGCCCGGCGGCAGGGGCGGTGCCGGGTTCGAGCTGCTCGCGGGCAGATTGAGCTGCAGGATGTTCGTCTTCGAGAAAACGGCGGTGAAGATCAGGAAAAACACGAGAATCACCATCATGTCGATCATCGGCACGATGTTGAGATCATCCCGCCCCGAGTGATAGCGGGCGTGATTGCGGCGGACGAGGCGCGCAGATTTGGACTTCATGGGGAGGAAACCATCGTGGGTGTCGTTCCTGTGAGCGGGCTGCCGATCAAATGCTGCCGCGGGCTGCGGCGGCGCGCGCGGCCGGGGCTGCGGGTGCCGCGGCGGCGGCGGTCGTCGTCTCCGGGGCCTGCCGTTCCGTGATGGAATTCAGGAACTTGACCGAGGCGATCTCCAGGCTGTCGATCAGGGACGTGGTCTTCGACTCCAGGAACATGTGCGCGAGCAACAGCGTGATGGCGACGGCGAGACCGGAGGCCGTGTTGTTCATCGCGACCGAGATCGCGAGCGACAACAGGCTCGCCTTCTCGGCGGGATTCGCGGAGGCGACCGCGCTGAACGCGCCGATCAAGCCCGTGATCGTGCCGAGCAGGCCGATCAAGAGGCCGACGTTTGCGAGCGAAGCGAGGTAATGCGTGCGCTTCTCGATGCGCGGGATCACTTCGAGCAGGCTCTCGTCCATGGCCTTCTCGATGTCGTCGCGGCGCCGGGCGCTCGCCACGCGGGCGACGCCGTAGTTCAGGATCGTCGCAATCGAGGCCTTCGAGTTCTGCGTCAGGGCGACGACCTGCTTGAAGTTGCCCGAGCTCATCGCCGGTACCAGCGAATCCCAGAGGCTGCGATTGCGAATGGTTTCGCGGGTGAGGTAGACGTAGCGCTCGATCGCGATCGACACGCCGACGACACCGATCAAGGCCAGTGGGTACAGAAAGAACCCTCCATCCTTGAAGAAATTGACGACCGAGTTCATGAAGTTCATCTGCGCGCTCCTAAAGGGTGTCCTGCTGAATTCAAACAGATTCCGTAAAATTGGCTATGACTTACTTCTCAACCTGCTGCGCCGGGTCGGCAGGTCGGCCGCTCGCCGTGGGCGCCGCACCATTTTGCGAGGCGTCCGCGTGAACTGCGTCGTAATACTTGACCTCCCGCCGGAACACGTCGCGATCGACGGGGGCGAGGACCTCGTCGAGCAGGCTGTTCATCGGCTTTCCGGCGAGATCACCGATATCGGACTTCTTCCAGGGAACGATATACATCACTTTCGGTAACTCCTGGTTACCGGTCACGGTCGTCGCATCGAGATCGACGCGATCGCTGCCCTTGGAGGGAGTCTGGCCCGGAGACTGACCCGGGGCTTCACCCTGCGCGCGAGGTTCCCCCGCATCGAGGTGGGCCGCACGCTTCGCCGCGGCCGACCCCGCGGCGGCCGGTGGCGCCTTGGCCGGTGGAGCTGCGGGCGCCGAGGCGGGTGCGGGGACGGGCGCCGACGCGGGCGCGGGCGTCGCGGTGGCCGGCGCTTGCGCAGCGGCCCATCCGCCCGCGAGGAGCCAAGTGGTGGCAGACAGGGTACGGACGAGCCAGCGAGTGGAGTTCTTCATGAGGCATCCTTCTTGGCGGCAACGGTCGTGCCGACCCGCTTGTGGAGTTCGGCCACCCAGCCGGCGACCTGCTTGTTCTCGCCCGCGATCGCGACGTATCGCTCGAACTGTTCGAGGGCCTTTTGCGGCTCTCCGAGATACAGATCGTACAAGACACCGAGATTCAAATGGGCGGCGGCGTAATCGGGTTCGGATTCGAGCGCCTTCAGATAGGCCGTTTCCGCCGCGCCGAATTTTCCGAGCCGGCGATCCGTGATCCCGAGCTCGTTCGCGGCGACCGCATTGCCGGGGCTGTGCTCGAGCACGCCGTGGAACGCCGCCTGCGCTTCGTTGAGCCGCGCGCTCTGCAAATAGATCAGACCCAAATTCAATTGCGGTCCCGCATACTCCGGGTACGCGAGCGCCAGCTGCTTGAACTCGAGTTCCGCGTCTCCGGTCTTGCCCGCCTTCATGAGCTGCAAGGCCTGGGCATATTGCGCCGCCGCGCGATCCGGGATGGGCGCCGCGGCATCGGCCGGCGATCCGGGCGCAGCGCCACTCGTCGAGGCGCCGCCCACCGTCGCGTTCTTCGTCGCCCCCGCGGTCGCGCCGCTCGCTTTCGCGCCGTTCGCCGCCACGGGCGTCGCCGCCACGGGCTCGGGCTGCCGGCTGGGGCCTCCCCCGCAGCCGGCGAGCAAGGCGAGCAAGCCCGCACTAACGAATCGATTCGACCAGCTGTTCACCGATTTCCACCTTGCCGTAGCGACCAGGATTGAGCTGCGCGAGCGCCGCGAAACTCTTCTGCACCCAGTCATCGTAGATACCGTCTTTGGCGCGGGCCGCATTGAGCTCGTGCAGCTTGATCGCCTTCTCCTCGAACGGGAATGCCTGTTCCTCGAGGAGCACGTCGTATTGCTCGAGCTCGTCCTTGGACAAGCCTTTGGGCCGCTCGGAACTCATGAGGTCCTTGCCGAGCTGCCGGTAGAGCTCCGCGCTCGCATAGGTTGCCGCCGTCGTGACGTCGGCCACTTCGTAATCCGCCGCGTCCGTATAGGCCTTCAAGGCGTTTTCCATGGCTTTGCGCTTGTCGGCGAGCGACTTCTTGAGCGGCGAGACCAGCTTAATGCGCGTGAATTCGTCGCGCACGGGGGCGGCCAACATCAGCGTGGCCTCGGCGGCCAGCACGCGGCTGCGATCCGTCCGCGCGGCGCCGGCCGAACGGTCGGCGGCGACGATTTCCTTGAGCCAGCGCGTCTCGGCGACGCTGTCGCCCGATTTGGTCGCGATCAGGCGCAGCTTGCTGCGCGCCTCCATCGCCGGATTCAAGGGCTGCGGAAAATTCTTCACGAAGGTTTCGAGCATCGTCCGCGCCTTGCCGGACTCGCCCGCCTTGTCGTACAAATCGGCGGCGCGCAGCGTCGCTTCGCGCTGCACGTCGGGCTTCTCGGTCGGCGAGGCGGCAATCCGCTCGAACTCGGCCGCGGCTTCGCCCGGGTGGTTCGACTCCGCATAGGCAACCGCGAGTTTGCGAGTCACGTCGGCCTGCAGCGGACTTTGCGGGAAGTTGCGCCGGAATCCCTGCAGCACGACGATCGCGCGGTCCCATTGCTTCTGGTTGATCAGCAGCACGGCGGCATCGAAATCCGCGTTGACGCGGACTTGCGAGCCGGGAGCGAGTGCGGCGACGCGCAGGAAGTCATCCACCGCGCCGGCGCCATCCCCCTGCTTGTCCTTGGCCTCGCCCTGCTTGTAGATCGACGCGGCGAGGCGATCGACGATCGCGGCGCGCTCCGGATCATTGGGCGCCATCAGCGCTTGGGCCTTCGTGTACGCCGCTTCCGCCTTGTCGTACACCCCTTGCTCGAAATCGGAGTTCGCGATGACGGTCCAGGCGACGCGTTGTTTCGCCGAGTCGACGGGCGGCTGGCGCGCCAGCAGCGTCTCGGCGGCACCCACCGCCCGCGCATAGTCCTTGCTGGAGTACAGCTCGGTCGCGGCGTGCGTGAGCACCTGCGCGCTCTCCGGATGCTGCGGGAAGGTCGCGGCGAATTTCAGCGAACTCTCGAGGCCGGCCGCGTGGATCTCGGCCTTCTGAGCGGGGCCTGCGGCCTCCTCCTGCTTGCCATAGGCGACGACCGCCGCATAGCCCGCGGCGCCGGCCTTGTCCGCGGCCGCCTTGTCCTGATTCGGGTAGCCGTAGGCGGTGTGCTCGTACTCCTTGGCCGCCTCGAGATATTGCTTGCTCTCGTAGAGCGTGTCCGCGAGGAGGTAATTGGTCTCGGCAGCCTGCGGGTCGTCGGGGAACGAGGTGAGGTAGCTGCGATACCATTTCGCCGCCTCCTGGTAGTCGGCGATGGCCTTGGTGCGCTGCGCCTCGGCGTGCGAGTACTGCGCGAGATCCTTGAGGTTGGTCTTCAGTTCCGCAACCACCTTGGCTTCCGTTTTCGGGTCGCGGCCCTGCCAATAGGGCGTGCCATAGCTGTAATTCTCGACGAACTCCCGCTTGCCCTGCAGCACGAGCTCGGGGAAGCCGCCGCGGCTGTAGGCTTCGATCGCCTGCATCTCCAGCAAGGGTGCCTTCTCATTGTTACGGTCTTGCGAGACGAAGGCGCGATAACTGTCCGCCGCATCCGTGTAACGCTCCTTTTCCGCGTACAGATCGCCGAGGCGCGAATACAGCAGATAGGCATAGGGCTTCGGCGCCTGGGATTTCAGGAACTGACCGACCGTCTTCGGTCCGTCGAGATACGAGAACGTGATCGCCATGACCCGGAAGGTATCGTCGACGAGCTCCCGATTGGCGCGACTCAGGCTGTCGACCTCGATCAGGGTCGGCGGTTTGGACTTCGACACGAGCAACGCGTCGAGCACCTGGGCGAAGGACTGCAGGCTGCGTTCGTCGTCGCCCTGCTTGAACAAGGCCCAGCCGTGCTTGTAGAGGCTCTGATTGTAGAACGGCGAGCTGCCGCCGAATCGGATCACGGCCTCGTAGGCATTCTGGGCGGGCGCGTACTTCTTGTCGGCGAACAACAGCTCGCCGCGGCGAAACTGCGCCTCGTCGATGAACCGGCTGTGCGGGTAGCTGCCGACGAGCCGGTCGAGCGCCGCGAGCGCCTGCTCCGGCTGAGCATTGAGTTCGTAGGCGCGCGCGAGCTGATACAGGACCGAATCGTTGCGTTCGTAGTTCGGATACGCCTTCAGCAGCGCGCCATACAGCGTGATCGCCTCGGTCGCGCGCAAACCTTCGTTGGTCAGCAGTTCGTGCTCGATGCGCTCCGATTCGGAGCTCTCGAGGTTCAGGTCGCCGAGGCGCCGCAAGGCCTCCGCGCGCAGTTCGGCGTCACCCGCATTCAAATCCAGGAAACGCTTGTAGCTGTCCATGGTCTTGGTGGCATCGATGCCCTTGGGCGGATCGGGCTGGACGTCGACCTGTCCCGAGTCGAGATCCCCGATCGTCGTCGGCGGCTTGGGACCCGCGAGCGCGAGCAGCGGCGCGGCGCCCAACGCGAACCAGGGTCCCCAGGCGAGCGAGAGCCGGCGCAGACGCGTCACGGCTGCTCCTTTGGCGCGCCATCCGATTTCCCGGCGGCGTTGGACTTCGTCGTGCCATTCGATGCGCGGTCATAGATCGTCGCCAGCGCATAGCGCGCCTGGATCTGGTAGGTCTCGATGCGCCGCTTCTGCGCCTCGAGCTCGTCGATCGCGAGCGACTGCAGGTAGCGGTTCTGCTGCTCGGCGATGTCGGCGAGCCGGGCCTGCAAGGTATCCATGCGGGCGCGCACGTCCGCGACGCGGGCCGCATACTCGCCGTTGCCGGCCGGGATGGAGTTTCGCGCCTGCTGCACGAGCAGGCTGCGCTTCTGGGTCTCCTTGAGCGCCACGCCGAGTTCGCGCACCGAGCGCCGCTCGTTCCAGAGCCGCGCCTTGAAGCTCTCCGAGAGGTGCCAGTAGACGACGCCCTTCATGAGACGGTGCTTCTCGCGCATCTCCTCGAGATCCGGATCGTCCGGATGCGCGGCGAGATAATCCTCGATGCGCTTCAGCCGCGCCCAGGTTGCCTGCTCCTCGGGCGTGCCGAGCGCGGCGACGTCGTTGGTCTGTTCGATTTCGTCGATGCGCGACTCGAAATCCGTGCGCCGCGCATTGAGCGCGTCGAGGTTCGTGCTCGCGATCACCGCGTCGGCCTTCGGCACGCGTTCGGCGTAGGCGCGCTGCTTCGTGTCGATGATGTCGTCGAACGCGGTCAGGCTGTCGCGCCAGGACTCGAGGTTGCAGCTCATGTAATTGAGCTCGCGATAATTCTTCAGGCCTTCCTGGAAATCGTTGCTGGCGAGCAGCTGGTACAGATAGCGCGTCTCGGGCGCGTCAGGCAGATGCTGCAGCTGCCAATACCAGGTGACCGTATCCTTCTTGTCGTCGCCGAGCAGCCGATCGAGCAGCTTGCCGGCGCGAATATCGGCGATCGATGCATCGATCTGTTGCACTTCCCCGTCGAACGATTCGATCGCGCTGTTGTAATACTCGGCCGCCTGGCCGTCGGCGTGCAGTTCACTGAAAGCGTAGGGCACCGCGAGATAGGACTCCTGGACCGCCGAATCCAATAGATTCCGCTTGTGCAGCGCGAGCCAGGGCACGAGCGCGCGCTTGAATTCGCCGAGATTGGCGTCCGCCCAACCGACCCCGAGCAGGGCCTTGCTCGAATAAGGTCCCTCGATGCGCACGCGCTCGAGGATCGGGCGGGCCTCGGCCGCGCGCTGCGACTGTAATAAGGAGAATCCCAGGGCGAGATTCGCCTTGTCCTTGAGCGCGAGAAACTCCTCGCTGCCGCTGCGCAGGCGACCCACGGCGTCGAGCAGGGGGATCGCGTCGGCGAGCCGGTCGCGACGCACCAAGGCGACGCCGAGGTTGAACTGGGCATAGGCCGTCCAGCCCGGCGCGCCGTGCCAGGCGCGCAAGGCGGTGATGGCGTCGTCGTAGCGGTTCTCACGCATCAGCAGCTGCGCGAGCAGCATGTAGCGCTCCGCGTTGATGCGCGGATCGATCTTGTCGGAAACCTGGCGCAGCGCCCGCTCGGATTCCTCCAGATAGCCCCGTTCGTACCAGACCTTGCCGAGGTAGTACCAGGCGCGATTGCGCACCGCCTCGGTCGTGTGGGAATTGAGCAACGCATCGAATATCCGACCGGCTTCGACGTGTTCGCCTAGGGACAGATACAGGCCGCCGAGCAGCAGTTCGGCCTCGTCCTCCGAATGCGGGATGCGGTGCAGCTCCTGCGCCGCGAGCAGGCGCGTGATCGCCTGGAAGTAGTCTTCTTGAAAGAAATAGAACAGCACATCCCCGTAATGCAGGTCCTCGATCTGGTGCGGCGGCAAGCCGTTCGGATCGGGCTTGACGTTCTCCGCCGACGCTCCGCCACCGGGGAGCGCGGCGAGCACGGCGCCCAGAATGACGCCCTGCACGACGCCGCGCCACGCCATGCCGCGCGACGCCAGGCCGCGCGACACGAAGCCGCCGCTCAAGCTGCGCTGCCTGTCAACCCTGCGCGGCATGTCAAGCGGACCTCCCACGCCTCATTCCCAGTCTTTGACCGAGAACTCAGGCTGATGTTTGGGCACTTTGTCCGTGATCTTCAGTTCCAGATACTTGGCGCCGACGCCTTTGTCGAACTCCAAGGTCGCCCCGCGACGGTAATCGCGCTCCGCCGGGCCTTTGCCGGTGAAGAAGGCCACCAGTTCATGCTTGCCGACTTTCTGATTGCCGAGATAGATCCGGTGAACGCCGCCTTTCAGCAGCGCGTCGGCCTCGCGCGCGGTATAGAGATAATTCGCGACCTCTTTGTTGTCGATCTTGATCGTGATCGAATCGAGGGCGAAGAACGTGCCGACGTCCATCGAGACGAACACCGCCACCTGGGTGTTCGCCGGGAACAGCAGTTCCTCCTCGAGCACGAACAGATCCTTGTTCAGATCGATGACGTCCTTCTTGGCGCCCTGCACTTCTTGATCGAGGCTCCTGACGTCGCCGTTCGTGCCCGGCGCCTCCGCGGCCGGAGCCGGGACGGACGGCGGCGGCGGCTCGGCCGTGGCCGCTGCAGGTGCGGTCGCCGTGGCTGCGGTGGCCGTGGGTGCGGCGGCAGCGCTGGTCGCGCCGGGGGCGGCCGCGGCCGGCGCTGGAGCGGGCGCCTGGGCACCCGCGGTCAAGGACGCCGCCGCCCACGCACAAGCCAGCAGACCCGCACGCCAAGTCACCCAAACCAATCGATTCTTCGAATTCATGGCTAACCTATCGTTTATTCGCGCAGCAATTCGCGCAATTTGTCGAGATACGCATCCTCGTCCCCGCGCTTGAAGCCGACGTTCTGATAGCGAACGACGCCGGCGCGATCGACGAGGATCGTCATCGGCATCTTCTGGACCGCATAATCGCGCCCGACCGTCTCGTCGGTGTCGAACAGGATCGGGTAGGACAGGTGCATGGAGCCCGCGAACTCGCCGGCGCGCCGTTCGTCGTCATCGACCGATACGCCGAGCACGACGAGTCCCGCGCGCGCATAGGTGGTGTTGATGCGATCGAGCGCCGGCATCTCCTTGCGCGAATCCCCGGCCCAGCGCGCCCAGAAATTCAGGAGCACGACCTGGCCGCGAAACTCCGACAGGCGCAGGTTTCTTCCATCGAGGCCCTTGAGCACGAAATCCGGCGCGTCCTTGTCGAGCAAGCTCGGCACGGCCGCGGGCGCCGCGGTCGATGCGCACATCGCCATCAGCGCGAGACCGAACCCGATGAATATCGACCTGTAGCGCAGCGCCATGCGCGGCGAGAAATCACTCACTCTGGTAACCCCGCTGTCCTAGGAACACCCCGTAGACCGGAAGCTTTGCGCCCCCGCCTTTCGGCGAGTTTGCCCTGATCAGACCTTATGCAAAATCGCATACTGCCTGCCGCAGTGTCAACGCAG
>Ga0116230_10000805_pt1 | contig 28407 bp, 29 predicted proteins | sample S1TSphfallax_3_FD_88678 | JGI IMG/M metagenome (GOLD analysis project Ga0116230, IMG submission 88678) | Host-associated microbial communities from peat moss isolated from Minnesota, USA - S1T2_Fd - Sphagnum fallax MG | ecosystem: Host-associated > Plants > Peat moss > Unclassified | place... | reverse complement strand
GCAATATCGGCGGCGGCGGGGATGACCGCCTGACGGGTCAGGCCGATACACTGCTGAACATGGCGCTCTCGATCGTGGGGGACCTGGTCACCCGTCATGAGGATGCGGCGGCGCTGGAGGCGGTGCCCCCCCGGCTGGTGGCACTGGCGGAGGGCGTGCGGGCCCTGTCCGACCTGCTGTTCCGGCGCTATTTCGCGCTGCTGCCCATGCCGCGCGCGGTGGGCGTGGAGCAGGAAGACGAAACGCCGGCGCTGCGCGGCGCGGCCTGACGAGGCCGAAGACCCATGCGCTTCAAGCTTCGCCACATCACGTCCTACGCCTATGCCGATCAGGTCGACCTAGCGAGCCACATGCTGCACCTCGCCCCCCGGCCGCTGGCCTGGCAGAGCGTACGCGGCGTGCGAATCCTCTGTGACCCGGCGCCGGCCCGCGTCAGCCACGCGATCGATCATTTCGGAAATCCGGTGAACTGGCTGTTCATCGACCAGCCGCACTCCCACCTGCGCGTGACCGCCGAATCGGAGGTCGAGGTCGCTTTCCCGACTGCGCCGGCTCCGGAGGATACGCCCCCCTGGGAGGTTGTCGTCGCCCAGGCGCAGGCTGCCGGGCCCCAGGCCTGGGAGGCTTCGCAATTCATCTTTGCGGGTCCCATGGTGCCGAGCGACCAGGGCGCCGGCCCCTATGTGGCGGAATCCTTTCCACCGGGCCGGCCGATCCTGGCAGGGCTGATCGAGGTTAATGCCCGGATCAAGAAGGACTTTGCCTTCCGGCCGCTCAGCACGACGATTACGACATCGGTCGCCCGCGTGCTTGCCCAGAAGGCCGGCGTCTGCCAGGACTTCGCGCATCTGATGATCGCGGGGCTGCGCAGCCTGGGCCTGCCGGCTCGCTACACCTCCGGCTATATCCGCACCTATCCCGCACCCGGCCGGCCGCGGAGCGTCGGCGCGGATGTCTCCCATGCCTGGGTCGGCGCGTGGCTGGGCGAGACACATGGCTGGGTCGATCTGGACCCCACCAACAACCTCATCGTCCGCGAGGAACATGTCGTGCTCGGCTGGGGACGGGAGTTCGGCGATGTCTCACCCTTGCGCGGCATCATCCTGGGCGGCGGCGACCACAGCCTGTCGGTCTCGGTCGATCTCGAACCGCTCGGCGACTAGACCCTCAATGCATCATGCGCTTCCGCGAGGCGAGGCTGGCGCCGGCCGCTGTGGCACGGCATTCTGGCTCATGGCTCCTGCACAACGGTCCTCCTGCGTCCCCTCCTCCTGCGTTGACGTCCTGGACGGCGGGGGAGACCGCCTGGTCTACCGCGTCACCTTGCCGCCCGAGGCCATGCCCCCGGTCACCATCCGCGATCTGGAGCAGGCCTGGGACGCGGCGCGAGCGGCCGCGCTGTCGCCTTCGGGCGCCGCGCACCGTCAGTTCAGCTTTCGCGGCGCCGATGGGCGGATTGCCACGTTCGATCTCGACGATCCGGATGCGCGTCACTGGGCCGGCGCCGTCGACCGCGTGTCCGGCCTCACCACGCTCAGCGGCATCTCGCTCTGCCTGCGCCTTCTGGCGCTGATCGACCTCATGGCCAATTCGCCCTGGGCCTTCGGCTTCATGATACCAAAGCGGGACGGCGCGCGATTGGACCGCGCCCTGCTCAGGGCTGCTGCCCGCGCCAACCTCACGGAGGAGGCTCGTTTCGATGAGGCCTCCCTGCGTCGCATCTTGCCGGAACGGCCCCTCGATCGGGCGGGCAGACGGCCTTTCACCGGAGTGTCCGCATGACCATCCCGTCTCGACTGCTTCGACCGAGGGTGATCCGATCGATCTCGCCGGGCCTGGCGGCGATTGCGTTGCCCCTGGTCCTGCTGGGCGCCTGCGCCGAGGCCCCGCAGCAGACGCGGAGCGAGCAAGCCACGTATGACGCCTGTCATCGCCAGGCGGACCAGATCGTCGAGCACGGAAATATGGATGCGCTGGCGTCAAGCCAGTCTGATCCGATCAGCTCGCCCTATGGGTCGACCTCGATCCTCACCAACTCGACGGATAATCTGTCGGTCGAGCATGAGCGGGAGGATGTGATGAACGACTGTCTTCATCACTACGATTCGCTGGCCCCGAACACAGGAGACGTGACGGCGAGCCCCACGGCGGCGGCACCCGAGGCCCCGGTCACTCCGCCGCCGCCGGATTTGGCAGGGCCGACCGGCAGCGACCTGACCAAGCCGCCGATCCTGCCTCCCAGCCCCTGAAGAAACCCGCCCTACTGGGCAGGGGGCAGCGGCTGGCTCTCGATGGGCGGGCTCAAGGGCACCGGCGATGCGCCAGGCGATGGCGCGCCCGCCGGGGCCGGAGCACCATAGGAGGCGCTGCTTTCAAGTGGCTGCGGCGGCGGCATGCCTCCATCAGCGGGCGAGGGTTGAACGGGACCGCCGCCCGGCGGAACCGCCGCGCCCGGTGAACGGGCCCAGAGCGGATCGCCGAGGTTGACCGTCGAGGGCGTCGTATTGGTCGCCGTCAGCGCCCCTGCCCCGGCCCCCACGGCGGCGCCAATGACCACACCGATCGGGCCGCCGATCAGACCGATGACAGCCCCGGTGCCGGCGCCGGTTGCCATCCCGCCCGAGGTGCGGCCAGGCTCGCTACTGCCGCACCCCGACAGAACGAGGCCAAGGGCGCACCAAAGCATCATGTATCGGCGAATCGTCACCTCCTGAGACCGGAACAGGATCTTTCCATCGGGGATTGTGAACCCATTGTCCAGAACTCCGATCTGGGACAGTCTCTCGATATGGTGCCGAAAAGGCTTGATTGGAGGATTGAATGGCCCAGTTCGACCTGAAGGCGCTCCCGCCCCGCCCCGCATGGCTGCAAGAGTTCCAGTCTTTCATCATGCGCGGCAACGTCATCGACCTTGCCGTGGGCATCATTATCGGCGCTGCCTTTACAACGATCGTGAGTAGTCTTGTCAAAGACATCATCACTCCGATCCTCGGGCTGATCGTCGGCGGCATCGACTTCAGCAATATCTTCCTGACCCTCAAGGGGCCGCACGCGGCGACGCTCGCCGACGCCCAGAAGGCCGGCGCGGTGACGCTGAATATCGGCGTGTTCCTGAATGCCGTGATCAACTTCCTGATCGTCAGCTTCGCGATCTTCTGGCTCGTGAAGGCGGTGACCAAGATCTACCGCAAGCCGGACCCAGCCCCGCCGCCGCCTTCGGTGAGCGAAACGCTGCTCGCGGAGATCCGCGACCTGCTGCGGCAGCGCGAGGAGGCGGTCGCGGCGCCGGCCCCGCCGACGCTGCCGCCACGCCCAAGCTGAGGAGCGTTACAGTTTATTGGCTGGAGGAGCCGAATCCGACGAAGCCGGCCGAGGGCACCGGCGTGCCTGTCGTGTCCGCGTAGCTGGGCGCGGCTGCGGGCGCCGCTGCGCCGCTCTCGGAAGCGCTCGCGTAATAGTGGGTCTTGCCCGACTTCGTCGCGGCGGGGGTCTCGGATCCGAAGAAGGAGACCGGCGTCGATACCGCCCGCTCATCCTTGCTGCTCAGCCCGAGCGTGTTCGGCGGCGGCATCGCCATCGGACCCTGCGCGTCGGTGATGTTACTGCCGCCGGCATGCAGCAGGGTGACCAGAAGAAAGGTGATCTCATTGCGGCCGAGCGACACCGATTCATCGATGGGCGTCTGCCCGACCGCGTTGGTGGCGTCGAGTTCCGCGCCGCGGGCAATCGCATCGCGGGCCGCGCTGGTATCGCCACGATCGATGGCGTCGAAGAGTTCATCGTTCGGCGATAGCAGATCGGCGTTGATTGCGCCCTTGTTGGTGACGACGCCCTGCCGGGCACCGGGCAGGCCCGGCGCCGATGGCTGGGCGGGCCCGATCCCGCTGCCGCCCTTCACCACGGGTCCGATCGAGGTCGGGCTCGGCAAGGCGGCCTGAGCCTGGGCCTTGTGGGCCGGCCAGGCGAAAGCCACGACCAGCCCTGCGAGCAGCCCAGCGGCCGCCGGGGTCGCCATCATGCGTGTCGTCATCGTCTATGCTCCGTCCGCTGCAGGCGCGTTACCGCGGTGATCTGTCATTCTTGTTGTATCTGCTGGGGCATCAGGCTAGCCGATCCCCGGGTTCAACCACCAAAACCCCAGATTGAGGTAGGCTGCATAGCAGAGCCAGACCAAGGAGGGGAGCAATAAAGCGCCGGCCACGCGATTGCGCCTGCAAAAGGCGACGAGCGTGACGAGGGAGAGCGCCAGCAAGGCAACCATCACCGCCAAGGCGGCGGCGGGCGCCCTCAGACCAAAGAAGGTCGGCGCCCAGGCAGCGATCAGGCCGATTTGCCAGCCCCAGAGGCGCAAGGCCGGGCGGGCGCTGGGCCGCCAGGGGTCAATCCGGCGCCACAGCAGCCAGGCCGAGACGCCGAGAAGGCAGTCCGCAACCGTCCAGATGACGATGAAGCTGCGGGCCGGCAGGGTGAGCGGCGGTCGGCGCAAGGAGAGATACCAATGGGCGATGCCGTTTCCGGCCAGACCCACGGCGGCGAACTGGACCAGCAGGCTCAGCCCCAAGAACCCGATCAGCGCGAAGACCTGCGCTCCGCGCTCATGACCGCCACCGGGATCGCGTAAGTCCTGGAAGACACGCCCCCTTCCCAACCTGCGCCGCAATGGCGCAAAGCCAGACTAGGCCGTGAGGGCAGCTCTTGGAAGTCCGCGCGCCGGAATGACGCCAATAGCGATCAGCGTATCGAACGGTCGGGAACGCTCGTCGCGATCGCCGGGCCATCGAACGACGGAGCCGCGGCGAATTCGATCGTCTGGCGGAACACCGGCGTGCCCTCGGAACGTTCCGCAACGGTGCGCAGGTCGGCGGGCGGACGATCCGTCAGAATCTGGGGCGCCGGCAACTGGGCATCGGCCATCAGCGTCGCGGGCGTGTCATGACCATAGATGAAGCCATAGGTCGGGTAGACCGAACCGTAGTGGGACGAATGCCCGAGAGCGACGCGAACGGCGGTCCAGTCATTGGCCGGCGACACGTCGACGACCGCTATGTCACGGGAGATGCCGCCGCGGACAAAGCCGGGGCCACCCCAGTTTGCCTGGGTGACCATGATCTCGCGCTGGTTGACGACCTCGGTGACGACGGCGACATGGCCGAGGCGCATCCGGCCATTGCTGCGGAAGTTCAGCACGCTGCCCGGCGCGGGCATGCTGCCGCGCTCATAGCGGCCAGCAGCCTCGCCCCACCATAGATAGGCATCGCCCTTCAGATCGATCCCGGAGACCTGCCGCGCATACGGCACGCACTCCATCCAGCCATGATAGACGGCGCTGCTGTAGAGGCCGTCGGCTCCTGAACCCCAGCCGTGATCGCGCATGCGCCACCGGGTGTGCACGTAGAGGCGTCCATGACGGCGAAAGGAATAGGTCACGCGTTCCATATCGGCGTAGCCGTGCGGCGCGCGGGCGCCCGCCATCTCGGAGCCGTTCCGAAGAAAGCCGTGATGGCCGGACCTTTCGTGGCGTGAAGCGGAAGCCAGCCGTGTCGTCGCATGACGATGTGCGGCTGATGCATGCATGGTGTGGTCAAGTCTGTGTGTGTGAGCCTGAGCGGAAATAGCCGTCAGGGATGATCCCGCAACCAAGAATGATGCAAAAACACAAGCTTTTCGCACTAACTTCCGCATCGGCATCCGTATCATCCCAAACAGCGTATTCAGCAGTTCGTGATACTCGGGGTAACGGAGCCGTGTGCCTTACACAACCATCTTGCGTCAAAAATGCATGTCAAGGCCCGTTTTTGTCGAATTTAGCTACATTTCGTGAGGCGTTTTTAGGACCGCAGTCCTAGAAATTAGTCCCAAAGGATGTCGTCTCCAGAGCTTGGGCACTGTTTCAATTGTGGAAGCCCTAGCGGTGTCACGCATCGCCGGCGACATCGGGGGCCGGGCTTTTCGTGAGCCGCGCGGCAGCGGCCGGCCGGCAACCGCCGATGTTGCCGGCCGGCTCAGGTCACTTGCAGGCGGTGATCATGATCTCAACGAGGTGGCGCTCATCCGCCATGTTCGCCTCGACGCAGGCTCGGGCGGGGGACATGCCCTCGGGCAGCCAGGCGGACCAGACCTCGTTCATCGCCGGACGGTCGGTGATGTGCTTGACCCAGATCTGGGCCTGCAGCAGCCGGGTCTTGTCCGTGCCGTGCTGCTCCAGCAGGTCGTCGATCTGGGCCAGCACTTCCTCGGTCTGCCCCGTGATGTCCTTGGTCAGATCCTGGGCGGTACAGCCCTGGAGGTAGACAAAGCCATGATATTCCACGGCCTGCGCCAGAACGGGGCCGGGATTAGTGCGGATGATTTTGCTCATAAGAGTTCCTTCGGATTGAAAAGCCAGGCTGCAGCAGAGCCTGGGCGTCATATAACAGCCAGTCCCGCTTAGACAGGAACTGGCACCAGAACCCGGCTCGGCGCGACCAGCTCCTCCTGGGCGGCGATCAGGGCGATCTCCCGCTGCCCAAGCTCGGCCGTGCGCCGCAGGATGCCGAAAATCGAGGAGCCCGCGGCACCGAGGGCTGCCGCCACCGACCCGCTCGCCAGGCAATGGACCAGGAAGAGGGCCGCCACGGCGTCACCGGCGCCATTGACCGCAAGCGGCAGCAGCGGCGCCCGCAGCAGGTGGAAGTGGCCGTCCTCGGCCGCCAGCATATCGAGACTATCGGCGGGCGTGTCGTGCGTGCGCAGGCTGGTGACCAGAACACGGCGCGGCCCGCGCGCCTGGATGGAGGCGACCGCCGCCTTCACCTCGTCCAGCGAGCCGCACGGCAGGCCCGTCAGGTATTTCAGCTCGAACAGGTTTGGGGTGAGGATATCGGCGGCGGGCACGATCCGGTCCCGCATCAGCTCTGCGACGCCCGGCCGGACATAGATGCCCGTGTCGTCGTCCCCGATCACCGGATCGGCGCAGTAGAGCGCCGCTGGGTTCGCGCGAAGCACACGGGCGCGGGCGTCCAGCACGGCCTCGGCCACCTCCGGGTCGCCGAGATACCCCGAGAGGAGCGCGTCGCAACTGGGCAGCACGCCCCGTTCCTCGATGCCCTCGACGAGGTCCCGGATATGCGCGGGCGGCAGCACCATGCCGCGCCAGGCGCCATAGCCGGTGTGGTTGGAGAACTGGACGGTGTTCGCCGCCCAGACCTCCGCGCCGAGCCGCTGCATCGGGAACACGGCGGCGGCATTGCCGACATGGCCGTAGGAGACCCAGGATTGGATGGAGAGAATGTTCATGGGGCGTCCTTGCGGTTCCATCTGGCGCGGCCGCCCCGGGAGTGGCAAGCGGCGGCCCACCGCCTATATCACCTCCGAGCCCCCGAGCCCTCACGGGCACGGCAACCCACCCTCCGAGGACTGCCCATGGCGCAGACGCCGCTGCTCTTCGAGCCGATCTCCTTCCGCTCCGTGACCGCCCGCAACCGGCTCGCGGTGGCGCCGATGTGCCAGTATTCCGCCACCGACGGGCTGCCCGGCGACTGGCACCTCCAGCATCTCGGCGCCCGTGCGATGGGCGGCGCCGGGATCGTGTTCACCGAGGCGAGCGCGGTCTCGCCCGCAGGCCGCATCACGCCCGGCGACCTCGGGCTCTACAATGACGAGCAGCAGGCGGCCTACGCCCGGCTTGCAGCCATCATCACCCTCGGCGGCGCGGTGCCCGGCATTCAGATCGCCCATGCCGGCCGCAAGGCAAGCTGCACCGCGCCCTGGGAAGGCGACAGCTACATCCCGCCCGATCAGGGCGGCTGGCACACGGTGGCGCCGACCAGCCAATCCTTTCCCAAGAAGGACCCGGAGCCGCACGCCCTGACGACCGACGAGATCGGCGAGATTGTGCGCTCCTTCGCCGAGACAGCCCGGCGGGCGCTCGCCGCCGGCTTCAAGATCGCGGAGATCCACGGCGCGCATGGCTACCTGATCCATTCGTTCCTGTCGCCGATCTCCAACACGCGGAACGACGGCTATGGCGGCGATGTGGCCGGCCGGGCGCGGCTCCTGATGGAGGTGCTCGACGCGGTGCGCGCCGTCTGGCCGGAGGACCTGCCGGTCTTCGTGCGCCTCTCGTGCTCCGACTTCATGCCCGGCGGCCTCACGCCGGAGGGCGATATCCTCGCCGTCGCCCGGATGCTGAAGGCGCGCGGCGACGTGGACCTGATCGATTGTTCGGCGGGCGGCATCTCGGCCGAGCAGAAAATCCCCTCGCTGCATCCGGGCTACCAGGTTCCGTTCGCCGAGCTTCTGCGCCGGGAGGCCGGGATCGCCACCGGCGCCGTGGGGTTGATCGACCAGCCGACACTCGCCGCCGAGATCGTCGCCAACGGACGCGCCGACATCGTGCTGCTGGCGAGGGCCGTGCTCGCCGATCCGGGATGGCCGCTGCGAGCGGCGCGGCGCCTCGGCGTCACACCCGAACTGCCCAAGCCTTATGGGCGCGCCATCCTTCACGAGTAGACGGTTTGGACGAGTGAGGATGGCCGGCGGCATGCCCCAGGTGACTCTTCGTTATGTTTATGCAATGAATAGGGGATGGGCCGCGCCACCCCGCTTGTACCGAGGATCATGCCAATGAAAATCTCTCCCGCCACCATGCCGAGCCTTGCTCTGCTGCTCGGCATTGCCACCGCGTCGACCCTCGGCCTGGCCGGCTGGAGCGAGGGCGCCCGCGCTCAGAGTGCCACAGCGCCGGCCACAACCGTGCCGCCAGCCGCGACGCCGGCCGTGCCGGCGGCCACCGGGACCACCGCGCCGCCGGAAGTGCCGGCTGCCGGCGCCAAGCCGCACAAGACCTACAGCGCCCACGCCAGCCGTGGCATGAGCGGCTATCTCGCGGCCCTGCATCAGGAGTTGGCCATCACCCCGGCTGAGGAGCCGCTCTGGAGCACCTTCGCCGGTTCGATGAAGGACACCGCGGCGCAGCTGGGCAAAGCCTACAGCCAGCGCCGGCAGCAGTTGCCGACGATGAACGCATTGGCGGACATGAACTCCTTCATCGACCTGGAGCAGATGCGGCTGGACGGGCTGAAGAAGAGTTCGGCGGCCTTCGCGGCGCTCTATCAGACGATGCCGCCGGCTCAGCAGAAGGTGGCGGATACGGTGTTCCTGAGTGACATGCCTGGAGCCCCGCATCACAGCAAGAAGCCGAAGACGGGGGAGTAACGCCCAAGCGACGGCGCGGGTCTGCTGCGCGCGCGGGGACAAAGCGCCGCATCCGTGTTGCGCTGGGCTGCCGCCCCGTCTATAGGCCCCGCTTTCCCCGCTGCCGGTCGTATCGGCGGCGACGACAGGAACGGAATGAGATGAAGGCCAATATTCACCCCGACTACCACGAGATCAATATCGTCATGACCGACGGGACGGAGTTCAAGACCCGGTCCTGCATGGGCAAGGCGGGCGACACGTTGCGGCTGGACATCGACCCGAAGTCTCATCCGGCCTGGACGGGCCAGCAGCGCATCATCGACACGGGCGGCCAGATCGCGAAGTTTAACAAGAAGTTCGCCGGCATCGGCGTCCGCAAGGGCTAACCGCCCTCCTTCCACCTGACAAAAATTTAACGGGCCGCTTCTTGAACCAGGAAGCGGCCTTTTCTATTTTGTGATCACCGAGGTGCTCATCCGAGGCCTTGGAGACTGCCGGAACCGGCCCTTTGGGCGGTTCTTGACTGTGACCTTGCTTTAACAGGAGGTTTTCCATGACTCGTGACTTTACGCCCCTTTTCCGTACCGCGATCGGCTTTGACCGCCTTGCCCAGGTGGTTGACGGTCTTCAGGAAGCGGCTTCCAACACCTTCCCGCCCTACAACATCGAGAAGACCGGCGAGGATACGTATCGTGTATCTGTCGCCGTTGCCGGGTTCGCGCCCGATGATCTGGACGTGACCGTCCGGGACAACACCCTGATCGTTACCGGCCGCGTGCGCCCTGCCACCCATGAGAAGGTGGCCACTCTCTATCGCGGGATCGCTGGCCGTTCCTTCGAGCGTCGCTTTGCCCTCGCCGACCATATCGTCGTCGAGAACGCGGGTCTGGATAACGGACTGCTCCATGTTGGCCTGAAGCGAATCGTGCCGGAGGCTTTGAAGCCCCGGAAGATCGCGATCACGGTCGGCCAGGATACGCAGAAGGTGATCACGGCCGAAGCCGAGCCTGCGGCCCAGGCTGCCTAACCCTCAGTCCTACGGCCAGGACTGGAAAGGGCCGGGAAACCGGCCCTTTCTGCTGTATAGCCTCCCCTTCAGAACGATACCGCTCACGGCAGGTTGACCCGCCGAACTCCGCATCTTTTGCCGCACTGACATGCACAGACCATCGACCCGGCGCAACGGACGAGGGTAAGCATGATCCGACGGCGAATGGGAGGATCGGAATCTGCCGCCAGATCTCAGCGCGCTCCGGTGCCGGTGGGCGGGCTATGCAGCCCGTACCGCGACGGCAGCCGTAGCGCTGATCGTTGCCACGCCGAGTCGTGCCGCCGATCCCCAGCCCTACGCCGTCACCTTCGTCAAAACGGGCGATAAGTCGCTCGACGGGCTGGCGGCGGCGACCTCGAATCTCGTGTCGCTGCGGCTTAAGGCGCCCGCTGGTCCGTTCGCGCTCGTGCTTCGCGCCCGCGCGGACCAGGATCGGCTGCAGACGGTTCTGGATAGCGCGGGCTACTACGACGGCAGCGTCGGCATCACCATCGACGGCAAGCCGATCGACGACCCCAACCTCCCCGCGCGGATTGCCGCCTATTCCGCGCCGACACCCATTCCGGTCGTGGTGACGCTCACGCGCGGTCCGCTGTTCCACCTCGGACGCGTCGTCATCAAGGGCTCGGTGCCGGAAGCGGCGCGCGCTGCCTTCAAGCTGGAGAGCGGCCAGCCGGCCCGCGCCGATGATGTTCTGGCCGCCGGCTCCAGGCTGCAGACAGCTCTCCTCGACGAGGGCTATCCGTTCTCCAAGGTCACCGTGCCTGCCGCCTTCGAGAATCCGGCGCAGCATACGATCGACGTGACCTACACAGTCACCACGGGGCCGCGCGTCGATATCGGCGCCATCACCATCGCCGGCCTGCGAACCGTCCACGAACCCTTCGTCCGGCGGGAACTTACGCTGCGCTCAGGGCAGCAGTTCAACCCGAACAAGATCGAGACCGCGCGGCAGAACCTCGCGGGACTCGGCGTTTTCTCCTCGGTTCAGGCCATACCCGCCACCAAGCTCTCCCCGGACGGGCGGCTGCCGGTCACGTTCCTGGTCAAGGAAGGTCCACCCCGGACGGTGAGCTTCACCGCGGGCTATGCGACCGATACCGGCGGTCTGCTCGGCGCCAGCTGGACGCATCACAACCTGTTCGGCAACGGCGAAACCCTGCTGCTCAGCGCAGCCGCGACCGGGCTCGGAGGGTCCAGCTCGACCGGCCTCGGCTACAATGTCGGTGCCACCTACACGCTCCCTGCCTTCTTCGAACGCAACCAGAGCCTCAGCTTCAACGTCGGCGCGGTGAAGCAGGATTTCACGGCCTACAACCAGAAAGCGCTGCTCGCCGGCACGACGCTGACGCGCAGGATCGGCAAGAACTGGAGTGTCAGCCTCGGCCTCGCCGGCACGATCGAACAGGATCAGCAGGAGGGCGTCACGCGGGACTACGACCTCATCCAGCTGCCGCTCGCACTGAAATACGACAGCACCAATTCGCTGTTCGACCCCACGCGCGGCATCCGCGCGAGCGCGACGATCACGCCGACCGAATCCCTGCTGGCCCCAAGCGCCACTTTCACCATCCTGCAGCTGTCGGGCTCGACCTATATCGACCTGAGCGGTGGCCGAGGCCGCAGTGTGATCGCGCTTCGCGCGCTTGTGGGGTCGGTTCAGGGCGCCTCGACCTTCGAATTGCCGCCGGAGCAACGATTCTATGCCGGCGGCAGTGCCACCATCCGCGGCTATGCCTATCAATCGGTCGGACCGCAATTCGCCGATGGCAACCCGGAGGGCGGAACCGCGATCGATGCCGGGACAATCGAATACCGGCAGCGATTCGGTGGAAGCTTTGGTACTGCGCTGTTCGTCGATGCGGGCCAGGTCAACTCGTCGCCGTCACCTTTTGAAGGCTCCTTGAAGGTCGGTGCGGGTGTCGGCCTGCGATACTATACGGCCATCGGGCCGATCCGGGTCGATTTCGCGGTGCCTCTGGTCAAGGAGGCTAATAGCGGCAACTTCCAAATCTATATCGGCATCGGGCAAGCCTTCTGATGCGCACGACCATGCGTTTTCTGGGCAGAATCGCGAAATGGCTCGGCATCGCCATCGGCGTGCTGCTGCTGCTCGTCATCGTTCTCGTGGGCGGCGTCATCGCGGCCATCAACACCGCCGCCGGCCAGCGCGAAATTGTTTCGCTCGCGAACTCCCATAGCGGCGGCGCTTTCCGCATCTCAGGCCTCTCCGGCACGGTGCCGACCAACCTGCACGTCGCGCGCTTCGAACTGCTGGACCCCAGCGGCGCATGGCTGACGCTGACGGGGCTCGACCTCCGGCTGTCGCTGATGCCGCTGTTGCACCGGAGCGTCGTGATCGACCGGCTTCATGCCGACACGCTGACCATGGCGCGGCTGCCACCGTCGTCGCCCGCGCCCTCGCCCGCGCCGCCCTCGGGGCCGATCAGCGCGTCGATCCCGCCGCTGCCGGTCCGCGTGTTCCTCAACCAACTCACGGTGGACCGGATCACGATCGCCAAACCAGTCACCCAGACCGTCGCCATCACTGTCGGGCTGACCGGCAGCGCCCAGGTCACCGGCAATGATGAGGGGCAGGCGCATCTGGAACTGCGGGATCTCGACGGCAGCGGCCTCTACACGGCTGAGGCTGCCATTGCCGGCAATGACCTCCATGGCCGGGTTACCCTCGACGAGCCGACGCGCGGGATGCTCTCCCGCCTCGCCTCCCTGCCCGATCTCGGTGCGCTGCACCTGGCGCTGACGCTCGACGGCCCGCAGGACAAGGCGGCCGTCGGCCTGGTCCTTTCCGCGGGTGCATTGACGGCGAGCGCCAAGGGAACCGTCGACATCCCCGGCGAGGCCGCGGACCTCGCGATCCAGGCGCATGCGCCCGCCATGAAGCCCGCGCCCGGCATCGGCTGGCAGAGCGTGGATGTGGCGCTGCACACGGCCGGCCCCTTCACCAAGCCCACTGCCAGCGGTCACGTCGTGCTCGCGGGGCTTGCAGCGCAGGGCGTGGCGCTCCAGCGCCTGAACGCCGATATCCAGGGCACGCTTGGCGCCGTCTCCCTGAAGGCGAGCCTCGTCGGGCTCGCCGCCCCCGGCATCCCGCCGGGCCTGCTGGGTGACGCGCCCGTCGCGGTCACCGCCGGGGTGGTGCTGGATGCGCCAGACCGGCCCGTGCATCTCACGGTCAGCCATCCGCTGCTGACGCTGCATGTCGATGGCCGCACCAAGCCCGATCTGGCGGCCACATTCGCGCTGGACCTGCCGAACCTCGCGCCGCTCGCCGCTATCGGCCACCAGACGATCGCGGGCAGCGCCCATATCACGGGCCAGGCCACGCGCTCGGCCGACGGATCCACGACCGCCGCCAAACTGGCGGCGGACATCCAACTCACCCAGGCCATGCCACAGGCCATGGCGCTGACCGGGGGCGAGGCGAGGCTCACCGCCGATGCCCTCATGACCCCGAGCGCGATCACCCTCTCCAGCCTCACGCTGCACGGCGCGGATATCGACCTCTCGGCCAAGGGCAGCCGCCAGACCGCGACCCAGCAGCTGGCGCTCGACTGGACCTTGGCGCTGCGCCGCCTCGCCGATGTCGCGCCCCAGGCGACCGGTGCCATCGCCATGACCGGGCATGCCCAGGGGACGCAGACGAACCTGGCGGTGACGACGGAGGTGAAGGGCACCGTCGGGACAACCGAGGGGGGCCGCGACATCGCCCGCCTCAGCGGTCCCATAGACCTGCGGGTCGAGGCGACCGGACTGCCGTCCGCGCCGCGCGCGCGGATCACGCTGACCGGGGCGCCAGCGGGATCGCCCGCCGACATCGCCGTGGATGCGGCGCGCGATAGTGATGGCGCCATCACGGCGACGATCCAGCGGCTGACCTGGAAGAGCATGAGCGGCCAGGGCCAGGTGGCACTGGCCAAGGGCGCCACTCTGCCGACCGGCACGGTCTCGGTTGCCATCAAGCGCCTTGCCGACTTCCGCTTCCTTATCGGCCAGCCGCTGTCGGGAAGCATCGCGCTCGACCTGAAGGCGCCCCCGGATCAGGCGGCCCAGGTCACCCTGCATGGCCAGAACCTCGCTTTCGCCGCGAACCGCCTCGCGGCGATCGACGTGACCGGCGATGTCCGCAATCCGACCACAAACCCCGCCATCGCGGCCAAGGTGCTGCTTCGCGGCATCAATGCCGCCGGGATCGCGGGCGGTGCCACAGTCACCGCCAATGGTCCGCTGACCGCGCTCGCGCTGACCCTCGATGCCAAGCTGCCTGACCTCCAGGGTGCGCCAGGCAGCGCGAACCTCCGCGCCACCCTGGACGCCAAGGCGCAGCGCGTGGCCCTCGCCGCCCTGCAGGCCTCATGGCATGGCGAAACGCTGCGTCTGCTGGCACCCGCGCGAATCGACTTCGGCAGCCGCATGGCGGTGGACCGGCTGCGGCTGGCGCTCGGCGCCGCCACCGTCGATGCCGCCGGGGAGGTCAGCCCGCGCCTCAACCTGCATGTTGCCCTGGCCGACGTGACGCCGGCGCTCATCGCGCCGTTCGCTCCCTCGCTCCAGGTGGCGGGACGCATCGATGCCGAGGCGGCGCTGACCGGCACCACAGCCGCACCCGGCGGCACAGTGACGCTCCGCGGCACCGGGCTCAGGGAGACAACCGGCCCTGCCGCGTCGCTGCCCCCGGCGACGCTCACGGCGCGCGCGACGCTCAATGGCCGGGCTGCTGCCGTGAATGTCACGCTCAACGCCGGCAGCGCCAGCCATGTGACTGTCACCGGCACGGCGCCGATCTCGGCGGCCGCGCCCATCAACCTTCGCATCGGCGGCAAGCTCGACCTCGCGCTAATCGACCCGATCATGGAGGCGGCCGGTCGCCGCGTCGCGGGCGTCGTCACGCTCGATCTCAGCGCCCTCGGCACGATGGCGGCGCCCCGCATCGGCGGCACCGTGGCGCTCGCAGGCGGGAGTGTTCAGGATTTCTCCCAAGGGCTCGACCTGTCCAGGATAACCGCGCTGATCCGCGCGGAGGGCCAGGACCTGGTGATCGAGAGCTTCAAAGCCACGGCGGGGACCGGCACCATTGCCGTGGCCGGCCGGGTCGGAGCGCTGGAGCCTACTATCCCACTCGATCTGACCGTGACAGCCCATAATGCCGAGCCGATCCAGAGCGACCTGCTAACCGCCCAGTTCGACACCGACGTGCATGTATCGGGCGCCGTCACCAGCGGCATGAAGGCCAGCGGCACCATCCATATCCTGCATGCCTCGATCAACATTCCGAACAGCCTGCCGCCGAGCGTGGCGGTTCTGAACGTCCGCCGGCCCGGGCAGAAGCCGCCGCCGCCGCCCAGTCCGCCCTTGCCCATCGGGCTCGATCTCACGCTCGAGGCACCCCGCGCCATCTTCGTGCGCGGCCATGGTTTGGACGCCGAACTCGGCGGCAGGCTGCATATCGGCGGCACGCTCGCCGCGCTCAAACCGAGCGGGCATTTCGACATGATCCGCGGCACCTTTGCGCTGGTGACGACCACGCTCACCTTCACCACCGGCCAGGTCGGGTTCGACGGCGGCGACATCACCGATCCCTCGATCGATTTCGTGGCGGAGAGCGTGTCGAGCACGGTGACCGCGACGCTCGCCGTCACGGGTTACGCCAGCGCGCCGAAGATCACCCTCAGCTCCAGCCCCGAGCTGCCGCAGGACGAGGTCCTCGCGCAATTGCTGTTCCATACCAGCACCTCGCAGCTCAGCCCCTTCCAGCTCGCCTCCATCGCGACCGCGCTCGCCTCCATCGCCGGCGTGAATACCGGCGGGGGTGTCGGCGGCTTACTCGGGACTGTGCGGCAAGGGCTCGGACTCGACGAACTCTCGATCGGGAACGGAATGGGCAATGCGACCGGCGCGACGCCCGCGGCCGGAACGACCGCAAGCAAGAACGGGAATGCGCCGACCTTGCAGGCTGGCCGGTACGTGGCGCCGGGCGTTTACGTGGGGGCGGCTCAGAGCACGACCGGCAATGGCACGGCAGCCCAGGTGCAGATCGACATCGCGAAGGGCCTTAAGTTGCAAACCCAGGTCGGGGGCAACAGCGATGGCGTCGGAGTCACCTACCAGTTCAATTATTGAGCGTCCGGGCCGCGCGCATACCCGGCGGCCCGGACGGGTCTCACGCTTACGGCGCCGGGATCACCGTCGTCTTATGGTGCTTGAGGCGGCTCTTGTCCGCGCCGCCGGCCTTCATGCCGCTGGCGGTGGTCATGCCGCCGCCGCCCGTGCCGCTGGTGGGCGAAAGCGAGGCGCCGGTGGTCGTTCCCATCGCGCCGTTGCTGACGGCGCCAGCGGAGGCCGCGCGGGCCGTGGCCGGAGGAACATCGGAGCCGCCGCCGGAGCTCTGCGCCATGCTGGCGGTGATGAGCGGCGGTGAAAAGAGCAGCGCTGTGGCGATGGCGAAACTGCGAAGGTGTCGCATGACTGTATCCCTGATTGGTGCTGAGCCGGGGTGACCCACGGCGACCCTCAGGTGGGAACGGCACCCGCCGCTGCCAAAGGCGGCCCCGGTCAAGTTTCCGTAGGCCGAGGCAAACAAAAACACCCCCCGGGACAGCCCGGGGGGTGCTTCGTCAGAACTCTGATGATGACCTTAGGCTGATCACTCGGTGCCGGTCGTCTTCAGGTGAGCGCCGCTCGGTCCCTTTGCCGGCGAGCTCTTCGTGTAGTCGTGATGCTTGCCGTAGAACTTGTGGTGCGCCCGCTTGTGATACTTCTCGTGCGGGTACTTGTTGACGCCCGGGCCGCCGACGGGCCTCGAGTTGTTGGCGCCTGAACCAGCGGTGCCAGCAACGTTGGAGGTTGTCACCGAAGCCTTCGGGTTCGGCGGCGGCACCGAGACGTTTGCGGCCTGGGCCATCGCAGCCGCGGGAGCCAAGGCTAGACCCAGAACGAGGGCAAGTGAGGGAGTGAGGATACGCATCAAAAACATTCCTGTTGAAGTGTGTGACAGGCGATCTGGTTTGGCTCGACCGGGAGGAACTTTCCCAGGTGCGCGCATAAGGCCTTCAAACGCGGAACAACTCAAGGGATTTTGAGCAACAGTTGTCGCTATAAATCATGATCTTAGAGGAGACAAAGCTCAACCAGGGCAAGCCGCAGGGCTATTGGCAGCTGAGCGTCCGGACCGGCGCCCTCGGGGATGTCCGCCGGAGCCGCCTCCGGGCTGAGATATCGCCAGCCCTGAAAAGGCCGCACCGGGCGCCCGTCGACCAGAACAAGCGCCGGATCCAGCCGAAGCGCCACGCACGGCGTGCCGTCGGGCCGTTGATCCGGGGTGATGTCCAGGATTCGCTGCCGACACTGGATGATGCCGCCGATCACCCAGAAGATCGATCCACCGCCGATGATGTCGGCGGCGCGCTTTGGCATCTGGCGTGTCCGATGGCGCAACGGCGGATCCGTCTCTGCCCGTTCGCGCTGCAGCGCGGCAAGATGTGCCACATCACGAACACCGACGGAAAGCTTGAGAAGGTGAACCATTCCGGAGAGAACCTTAGCCGATCCGCCTTCGATTCGTCAGGTAAGTCCCTGGAGCCGAGTGGGCTAATCCCATGTTGTCACGAGGAGACGCTTGACATCCCACCCCTCGCTTCTGCGAAGGTGCATAGGAGACATAGGAGTCGATCGGCGTCATTGCGCTTGACCCGTAAAGATCGGAACGCGATTGGTCCGACGCCCAGGGCACCCGCCCGGGGCTGGACAGGACCACGCGAGCAATGAGCCTCTCAGACTTCCGCCTGCACGACACAGTCTCCGCCGATCAGAAACCCGCCACACCCAAACCTCTGCGCCGCCTCCATGTGATCACCTGGGGCTGCCAGATGAATGTTTACGATAGCGGGAAGATGGCGGATGTTCTGGCCCCACTCGGCTATGGCCCGGCGGATGGGCCGGCTGACGCCGATATGGTCATTCTCAATACCTGCCATATCCGCGAGCGCGCCACTGAGAAGGTCTTCTCCGAACTCGGCCGCCTCCGCGTCATCAAGGAGCAGCGGGCCGCCGAGGGACACGAAACCATCCTCGCGGTCGCCGGCTGCGTCGCCCAGGCCGAGGGCGCCGAGATCACCGCCCGAGCGCCCTTCGTGGATATCGTGCTCGGGCCACAGACCTATCACCGGCTGCCGGAGATGGTCGCCCGCGCCCATCGCGCCGCGGGTCCCGTGATCGAGACCGATTTCCCGGTCGAGCAGAAGTTCGATTTCCTGCCCGATGCCCCTCCGACCGCCGATCAGGCTGTCACCGCCTTCCTGACGGTGCAGGAGGGCTGCGACAAGTTCTGCTCCTTCTGCGTCGTCCCCTACACGCGGGGCGCCGAGGCGAGCCGGCCCGCAGCCGCTGTCCTGTCCGAGGCGCGGCGGCTGGTCGCGCGGGGCGCCCGCGAGATCACGCTGCTCGGCCAGAACGTCAACGCCTATCATGGCGCGGGGCCGGATGGACGCGATTGGGGCCTCGGCCGGTTGATCCGTGCCCTTGCCGAGCTGCCGGACCTGCTGCGCATCCGCTACATGACCTCCCATCCGCGCGACATGGATGACGATCTCATCGCCGCCCATGCCGAGGTGCCGGCGCTGATGCCCTTCCTCCATCTGCCGGTGCAATCCGGCTCCGACCGCGTTCTGGCGGCGATGAACCGCCGCCACACGGCGGACCAATACCGCCATCTGGTCGACCGGCTGCGCCGCGCGCGGCCCGATCTGGCACTTTCGTCCGACTTCATCGCCGGGCATCCGGGCGAGACGCCAGCCGATTTCGCGGCAACGATGCAGCTCATCCGCGATATCGGCTTCGCTCAGGCCTATAGCTTCAAGTACTCGGCCCGCCCGGGGACGCCCGCCGCCGGCGCGCCGGGCATGGTGCCTGAGGCCGAGAAGGACCGCCGCCTCGCCGATCTTCAGGCTCTCATCCGCGCGCAGCAGGACGCTTTCAATGACCGCAGCGTGGGCCTGGAGATGCCCGTGCTGGTGACCGGACCCGGCCGCCGCTCTGGCCAGATCGCCGGACGGTCTCCCTATCTCCAGGCTGTCCATATGGATGGCTCGGCGACCCTGGTCGGCAAGATTGTCCCGGTGAAAATCCGCCAGTCACTGACCAATTCCTTGTCTGCCACCCTCATCTTCCCGGCTTTTGAACAGGAGCGAGCCAGCGCTTGAACCAGACCTCGGCTGCCGACCGGTCGAACACCGCATCCCTGGAGAACACGGGCCCCAACCCCGGCGCAGGACGAGCGGTGACCTTGCAGTTTGGGAACAACGCCTTGTTATCGCAGTTGCTCGGCGATCATGACCGGCACCTCATACGACTCGAACAGGCCTTGGGTGTCCGGCTCGCCTGTCGCGGCAACCGCATCGCCATCACCGGCGATCCGGCCCAGATCGAAACCGCGCAACTGACGTTGAACGGACTCTACCACCGGCTCGAACGCGGCCATCAGCTCTCCAGCGGGGATGTCGATGCCGCCATCAAGCTGAATGCGCGCGGCCCCGATCCACGCCTGCCGCTGGCCGACCTGCCGGCTATCCGAACCCGTCGCGGCGCAATCCAGCCGCGCAGCCCCGGGCAGGCGGGCTATATGGAGATGCTCGCCCGTCATGAGATGGTCTTCGGCGTCGGCCCGGCGGGCACCGGCAAGACGTATCTCGCGGTCGCCCAGGCTGTCGCGATGCTGCAAACCGGGCAGGTCGACCGGATCATCCTATCCCGCCCTGCGGTGGAAGCAGGGGAGAGGCTCGGCTTCCTGCCGGGTGATATGAAAGAGAAGGTCGACCCTTACCTCCGTCCGCTCTATGACGCGCTGCACGACATGATGCCGGGAGATCAGGTGGTACGCCGTATGGGCGCGGGTGAGATCGAGGTGGCGCCGCTCGCCTTCATGCGGGGCCGTACGCTTTCGCACGCCTTTGCCATCCTCGATGAGGCGCAGAACACAACGCCCATGCAGATGAAGATGTTCCTGACCCGCATGGGTGAGGGCACCCGCATGGTGATCACCGGCGATCTCAGTCAGGTCGATCTGCCCTCGGGCGTGACCTCGGGCCTCGCCGACGCGCTGGCGACGGTCGAGGGCGTGCAGGGCATCGGCGTCACCCGATTCGGGCGGCAGGATGTGGTGCGCCATCCGCTGGTGGGCCGCATCGTCGAAGCCTACGACCAGCGTGCAACGGCCGAGCGGGATGTCGCGCGCGATGCGCGGCGCCACCGGCCCCGCGAGAGTGACAGTGGAACCTCGAAGTAGTCTCTCGTTTGCGACGCCTGCCCCGGACATCATCATCGAAGACCGGGGTTGGTGGCGGCTTGTGCCGAGGCTGGAGGAATGGGTGGCGCGCTCCATCCATGCCGCGCAACAGGCCGCACCGGATGCCTTGGTCGAAACCGTCGTTCTGGCCGGCGACCGCACGGTCCGCTCGCTCAATGCCCGCCACCGTGGCCGTAACAAACCGACGAACGTCCTGACCTTCGAGCCAGTCGTTCCCGGCGTCGGCGGCGAGATCGTGCTCGCCCTCGGCGTGATGCGGCGGGAGGCGGCCGCCGAGAGGAAAACCCTCAAGCATCACCTCGCGCATCTTCTGGTCCACGGCGTCCTGCATCTGGACGGCGCGGACCATCACCATCCGGGCGACGCTCGCAACATGGAGATGGCGGAAGCCCGTATTCTCAGCAGGCTGGGGGTTCCCAACCCCTGGAAGGGACGATGAGCAGCCACGAGCCCTCCTTCTTCTCGCGCATCCTGCATGTTCTGGGGCGGCGGGGGACGGAACAGACCCTGCGGCAATCGATCGCCGAACTCGTCGAGGAAGCCGGCACATCGCCGCAGAATCCCGGCGAGGACCTGCCCGAACTCGACCGGCAGGAAAGGGCGCTGATCGCCAATATCCTGCGCCTCCGTGGCACCATCGCCAATGACGTGATGATCCCGCGCGCGGACATCGTGGCGTTGCGGGCTGATCTGACGCTCGACGAGACGCTGCAGAAGCTGCGGGAGGAGCAGCATTCCCGGCTGCCGATCTACCGCGACCAGCTCGACGACATCCTCGGCATGGTGCACATCAAGGACGTCTTCGCCTATATCGGCCGGCCGGAGGAGTTCTCGCTGGAGAAGATGCTTCGCCGCCCGCTCATGGTGGCGCCCCAGGCGCCGGTGCTCGACCTGCTCGTGCAGATGCGGCAGGCACGCGTGCATCTTGCGTTGGTGATCGACGAATATGGCGGTGTCGATGGCCTCATCACCATCGAGGATCTGGTCGAGACGATCGTGGGCGATATCGCCGACGAGCATGACGACGAAGAGGTGCCGCTGGTGACGGAGCGGCCCGACGGCACGATGGATATTGCGGCCCGGCTCTCGATCGAGGATTTCGAGGAGAAGATGGGACCGGTGCTCACGCCGGAGGAGCGCGCCTCCTCGATCGACACGGTCGGTGGGCTGATCTTCACGCTGGCGGGCCGCGTTCCGGCGCAGAACGAGATAATCACCCACCCGAGTTCCGGGGCGGAGTTTCAGGTGCTGGATGCCGATCCGCGCCACATCCTGAAGGTGCGGGTGCGGCGGCCGGCGCCGAAGCACGAGACGGAAGGCGCCGCAGCAGCGGCTTGATCCTCTCATGGGCCTTGACCGCATACGTTCTGGCCCGGCGACGGCCATCGGCCTCGTGCTGCTGTCGTCGCTGCTCTATTCGCTCGGCTACGCTCTCTCCAAGCGACTGATCGAGACCTGGCATTTCGACGCCATGCAGCTCTTCGTACTGCGCTCGCTGCTGGTGCTGGCCGGGTTGGTGGCTTTGCAGATCACCGGGGTGAGGCGCCTGTCGCTGACGCGGCTGCTCTCGCCGCCGCAGGCCTGGACGCAACGGCTGGCGGCGGCAGCGCTGGTCGTCTCGGCCGTATTCGCGATGATCGGCTACGGCCACCTGCCGGTGACGACGGCGACCGCCTTCAGCTACACGACCCCGCTTCTGGTGACGGTGCTGGCGGCCACCCTGTTGCGCGAGCGCATTCCCATCCAGCGTTGGGTGGCGGTGGTGATCGGTTTCGCGGGCGTTGTGGTCATCGTTCATCCGGCGGCCGGAGGCGCCGCCGGGGGAACCGGGCATCTCATCGGTGTCGGCGCGGCGCTCGCCTCCGCCATCCTCTACGCCATTCAGCAGATGATCATCCGTCACTCCCGTGACAGCATGACGACGGCCGATGTCGTCGCTCAGGCGGCGATCGTCGGGCTGGTGCTGCTCGGCGGGGCCATGCCTTTCGTCTGGCGGTCCGTGCCGCTCTCGGCGATGCTGCTGATCCTGGCGGCGACGGCGGCGCAGACGGGCGGGCTACTGACGATTGCCGCGGCGATCCGTCAGGGCCAGATTTCCCGGCTCGCGCCCTGGCAGTATGGCGGCATGATCTGGGCGATGGCGCTGGACCTCGTCATGTTCGGCCATACGCCGGGCGCGGTCGCGCTGTCCGGTGCGGTGATGATCGTGGCGGGGGGCTTGCTGTCGCAGATCAGGCTACCATCCCGGCTGAAGCCAGTGGAGGCGAGACGATGAAGTCGATCTTCGTGCAGATCAAATGCGAGCTGGGCCGGGCCTATGGGGTCGCGGCACAGATCTCGGATGAGTTCGACAACGCATCCCAGGTCTATTCGACCTCGGGTCACTACGACCTGCTGGTGCAGTTCCGGCTGGCGGACGGGCAGGATCCCGGCCTCTTCGTGAACGAGCGGCTGCACAAGGTGCCAGGCATCAAGGACACCTACACCATCATGGTGTTCGACGCTTTCACCCCGGGCGCGGGCTGACCTCAGATCAGGAGGCGATGCCGTAGCGGATCGGCCGCCCCGGGGCCAAGCCCTGCGCCGCCGCCACGATCGCATCCGAATCGATTCCAGCCTCGCGGTAGAGATCGGCGATCGTCCCGGTCTGGCCGAACTGCGACACACCGAGCGACCGCGTCCGATGGCCCAGCACCGAGCCCAACCAGCCGAGTGTCGCGGGATGCCCGTCCACCACCGTCACGAGCCCGCAATGGCCGGGCACCGCCGCGAGCAGCCGCTCGACATGGCTGCGCGCGCCCGCCAGGCCGTCCTCGCGCGCCCGCTGCGCCCCGGTCCAGCCTGCATAAAGCCGGTCCGCCGAGGTGATCGCCAGCAAGCCCACATCACGACGGTCCTCCGCCATCAGCCCGACCGCCTCCATCGCCTCGGGCGCCACGGCGCCGGTATAGGCGACGACGATCTCGGCATTCGGCCCCGGCCGCCGCAGCCAATAGGCGCCGCGGATCACATCCTCGGCGATTTCCGGCGGCATCTGGCGCTGCGGCTGCTGCATCGTGCGCGTCGAGAGCCGCAAATAGACCGCGCCGCCCGATGCGTCCCGCAGCCAGGTCGTCCGATCGGGTTCCTCGCCGCCCTCGCGCTGCATGTGCTCGAAGGACCAGCGCAGAATGACCGCCAGCTCATCGACGAAGGCAGGCTCGAAGCTCGCCAGCCGGTCCTGCGCCATGCCGATCAGCGGTGTCGCGATCGACTGATGCGCCCCGCCTTCGCCTGCGAGCGTCACGCCGGACGGAGTTGCCACCACAATGAAACGGGCATCCTGGTAGCAGGCGTAGTTGAGCGCATCGAGCCCGCGCTCGATGAAGGGGTCATAGAGAGTGCCGACCGGCAGCAGACGCTCTCCGTTGATCGCGTGGCTGAGGCCCAGCGCCGAGAGCATGATGAACAGGTTCATCTCGGCGATGCCGAGTTCCATGTGCTGGCCCTGGGGCGAGAAGCTCCAGTTGAACGTCGAGGGAATCCGCTCCTTGCGGAACAGGTCGACCATCTCTTCCCGCGCGAACAGGCCGCGCCGGTTCACCCAGGCGCCGAGATTGGTGGAGACCGTCACATCGGGCGATGTGGTGACGATCCGCCGCGCTAGATCGGTGTCGGTCTTGGCGATCTCGTGCATCAGCAGGCCGAAACCGTGTTGCGTCGACATCGCCGGCTGCGCGGGCACGGTGAGCGTCTCCGGCACGGCGACGATCGGCGCGGTCAGACGGCGGGTCCCCTGCCGGATGAAGGGTGCGTCGGCGATAAAGCCCCTGAGCACCTCCTCGGGCAGCGACGTGCCCTCGAACATGTCCCACTCGTGGCCCTCACGCACGCCGAGCGCCTCCCGCATGATGGCGATCTGGTCCGGCGTCATCAGCCCGGCGTGATTGTCCTTGTGGCCGGCCAGCGGCAGGCCGAACCCCTTGATGGTGTAGGCGATGAAACAGACCGGCCGGTCATGGGTCTTCGCCTGCTCGAAGGCCTCCAGCAACGATGGCAGGTCGTGCCCGCCGAGATTGCCCATGAGGGTCGCGAGTTCCTCATCCGACCGCCGCTCGATGAGCGCCGAGACCGGCCCCTGATCACCGAGGTCGTTCAAAAGGCGTTTGCGCCAGGCGGCACCGCCCTGGAAGGTCAGCGCCGAATAGAGCTGGTTCGGGCATGCCTCGATCCAATCACGCAGGCGCTCGCCGCCGGGTTCCGCAAAGGCCGCTTCCTGCAGCCGCCCATGGCGCAGCACCACCACATCCCAGCCGAAGTTGCGGAACATCGTCTCGAACTTCGCCCACAAGCCTTCACGCACCACCGCGTCCAGGCTCTGGCGGTTATAGTCCACCACCCACCACGTCTTCCGCAGGCCATGCTTCCAGCCCTCGGCCAGCGCCTCGAAGATATTGCCCTCGTCCATCTCGGCGTCGCCGATGAGCGCCACCATGTGGCCCTCGGGCCGGTCCGTCCCCCAGCCGTGGGCGCGCACGTAATCCTGCACCAGGGATGAGAACAGCGTCTGCGCGACACCGAGGCCCACCGACCCCGTGGAAAAATCGACATCGTCGATGTCCTTGGTGCGCGAGGGATAGGATTGCGCGCCCTTGAAGCCACGGAAGGTCTGCAGCTTCTCCAGCGTCTGCTGGCCGAACAGATACTGGATGGCGTGGAAGATCGGGCTCGCGTGCGGCTTGACCGCCACGCGGTCCTCCGGCCGCAGAACGGCGAAGTAGAGAGCGGTCATGACGGTCGCGAGCGAGGCGGAGGAGGCCTGATGGCCGCCGACCTTCAGCCCGCTGGGGTTCGGGCGGATATGGTTGGCGTTATGGATGGTCCATGTCGCGAGCCACAGAACCTTACGCTGCAACTCGGACAGAATCGCGAGCCGGGAATTCTCCATGGGGCGCCTCCTCGTTTCGCGCGACTATACGAAGCGGCGCGGCCCTTGGCGTATGCCAAATCGAGATTGCGTTATGACCCGCGCGGCGCCCTTGATTGCGTCCGCGGACTGCCGACCTCCGGCCAAGTCGAGGCAGGAGTTACGGCGATGCGCATGGTGTGGGTTCCGGTCCTTCTCGTGGCGCTTGCGGCCCCCTTGGCGGCGCATGCCCAGAGCGGCGCCTCCATCCTCGGCGGGCAGACGGCGGCCGTAGAGCTGACCCGCGCCCAGGCGCTCCGGGATATTGAGCGCGCGGGCTACGGCTCAGTCACGAAGCTCACGCTGGGGCCAGCCGGCACCTGGACAGCCATGACATCAAGGGGCGCCGTCAAGGTCAATCCGGCCGGCCAGGTTACGCACATGCCTTAATGGTCGCGGTCCGCGTTAATCCTGCAGATGTTCCCGCAGCGTCGTGCCGGCATACTCTTTCCGGAAAACGCCGCGCTCCTGCAGGATGGGCACCACCATCCGGCAGAACTCCTCATACATGCCGGGGAAGGTCGTCGGCGTCAGCACGAAGCCGTCGCAGGCGTAATCCTGAAACAGATCGGTCAGCCGGTCGGCGATCATCTCCGGCGTGCCGACCAGCTGCGGGCATAGCTCGCTGGTGGCGAAGCGCCGCGCCGCCTCACCCAGGGTCAACCCCTCGGCCGCCGTGCCCTGGAGAATGACATCGAAGGAGCCGCGCGAACCCTCTTCGACCGCGATATCCTTCAGCGGCTTATCCGGATCGAGCTGAGACATGTCATACCCGAGCTGGCCGGAGACCGCTGCCATTCCCAGCTGCGTATCGACGAGACCATTGACGTAATCCGCCCGCTCGCGGGCGATCGATTCCGTCTCCCCGAGCACAACGTCGATGGACGGCAGGATGACGCAGCTTTCGGCGGCGCGGCCCCGACGAGCCATGCGGCCCTTGAAGTCGTTGTAGAAGGACTGCATGTCGCTTTTGCGATGCTGCAAGGTGAAGATGATCTCCCCCCAGCGCGCGCCGAACTCCCGCCCGCGGTCCGAACTGCCGGCCTGCATGATGACCGGATGCCCCTGCGGGCTGCGCGGCACCGTCAGCGGCCCGCGGGTCTTGATCCACTTCCCCGCGTAGTTTGCATAATGGATCTTGGCGGGATCGGCGAAGGTCCCCGCCGTCTTGTCCAGCACGAGGGCGCCCTCCTCCCAGCTGTCCCAGAGCGCGAAGCAGGCCTCCATGACCTCATCGGCGCGGTCGTAGCGCTGGGCGCGCCCAGGCATCTCGTCCATGCCGAAGTTCTGCGCCTCCAGCGTCGAGGTGGAGGCGACCACGTTCCAGGCCACCCGTCCTGCGCTCAGATGATCGAGCGTGCCGAGCATGCGGGCGATCTGATACGGGTGGTTGAACGTCGACGAGCAGGTCAGGCCGAGGCCAAGGCGGCTCGTCACCCGCGCCATCATGGGCAGGATGACGGCAGGATCGAGCAGGCAGACCTGCCCGCCCTTGCCGACCATCGTGTCGAACTTGCGATCATAGATGTCGTAGATGCCCAGAATGTCGGCGAAGAATACGGCATCGAACTTGCCCGCCTCCAGCACGCGCGCGATGTGCTCGTACCGCGTCGGGCTAAGGAGATCGTCGATCGCCGTCTCCGGATGCCGCCAGGCGCCGTGATGGTGGCATGTCGGCCCGCTCATCAGGAAGGCCACCAAGTGCATATGCCGTGCCATTAACGCTTATCCATCCGCTGTTGCCGGACGACGAGCAAGATCGGTGCCGCGCGCCGCCACAGCGTCCATCCAAAGGCGGATCTCACGGGCCGCCAAGAGTGCTAGAATCGCACAGCGGGATCGCAAGCTGAGAAGGGCGAATGACATGGATGGCGCGGCAGAGATCGGGACGGTCGCCTTCACGCAGATGAAGGATGGCACGCGGGACGACTATATGCTGCTGCGGGAGAGCGAGCACCGCTATCTGGCTGGCACCGCCGACCGCCTGCTGCGCGAACTCGCCCGCCAGGGCGAGGAGGTTTTCGAGGGCTATCAGATCACGCGCCTGGAGCACGGCCTTCAATCAGCGACCCGCGCCTTGCGGGAAGGCGCGGACGAGGACTGGATCGTCGCCACCCTCCTCCACGACATCGGGGACGGTCTGGCGCCGCAGAACCATGATCGCTTCGCGGCCGAGATCCTCCGGCCTTACCTTCGCGACGAATGCGTCTGGGTGGTCGAGCACCACGGCGCCTTCCAGATGATCTACTACGCGCACCACTACGAGGGCTGGAACCCGAACGAGCGGGACCGCTACCTCGGACATCCGTATTTCGACAGCTGCGCGGCCTTCTGCGAACGGTGGGACCAATCTTCCTTCGATCCCGGCTACGAGACCCTGCCGCTGGAGCATTTCGCGCCGATGGTCCGCGCGGTCTTCGCCCGCCGCCCCTACGATCCGGCGGTGATCCAGGCGCGCGTTGTCCGCGGGCTGCCGCCCATCGGCTAGCCGGCCGCGGCAGTCGGTCTGGCGTCGCGGGCCCAGCGCCGCTCGAAAGCCCAGACCTCCTCGAAGCCGATCAGCGAGTTGAACGCCTTGAAGGAGAACAGCGGAATCGAGGGCGCATCGCTCGTCCCGAGCCGCTTGAACTCCGTCAGCGCATTATGGACAGCCCGTGCCGCAGCCAGACCCGTCATGGAGGGGTAGATCGCCAGGCGATAGCCGAGGGCCTGCAACGCCTCTCCCGAGCGGATTGGCGTCTTGCCGCCATCGGCCATGTTCGCCATCAGCGGCTTGCTGATCCGGCCGCCCGCCGCCCGCATCTCATCTTCGCTTTCCAGCGCTTCGATAAACACAATATCGGCGCCCGCCTCGCCGTAGGCGATGCCGCGTTTCATGGCCCCCTCGAAGCCTTCGCTCTGGCGGGCATCGGT
>Ga0116230_10000802_pt1 | contig 28450 bp, 35 predicted proteins | sample S1TSphfallax_3_FD_88678 | JGI IMG/M metagenome (GOLD analysis project Ga0116230, IMG submission 88678) | Host-associated microbial communities from peat moss isolated from Minnesota, USA - S1T2_Fd - Sphagnum fallax MG | ecosystem: Host-associated > Plants > Peat moss > Unclassified | place... | reverse complement strand
GGCGACGATAAAAATGGGGGCTTTCAGTGCGTGCTCCGGGAAGCGTCCCTAGCCAACGGTATTTTCATACTATCTTATGTCAGCGCCCCGTGCTGCGCGCCAAGCGAATTCCGATCCCCACGAACAACCCCAGATCATGAGTGCCTAAGATCGTGATACCAGAGTGACAGCGAGAACGCCCACCACCAGATCATGGCAAACCACCAGCCACCCACCGTATGCAGATGGTTCCCCAACGGCAGAGCCGCCAGCGTCAGTAAAGCGCACCACAGCGTGATGTGAATCAGCGAGCGGGGCGACAGATCACGGATCCAGAAATGTCGAATCAGCAGCCCATAACTAGCGGCACCCAGTCCGGCCGATACCGTCAGCAATGCAGCGGGCGCGAAGCTCCCCAAGTCAGCTCCCAGCAGCCGATCACACGCCAAGCCAACGCGTACACTCACCATGGCCAGGCCGGCCGCGAGCGCGATGAAACAGAGCTTGCGCCAGCTTGCCTGCGCCACCCGCAATGCAGCGACGAGCGCACTTGCGTGCAGGGCACCATACACTCCGATCGTCGCGAGGGCACCCAGACCTTGGCGCCAGCGATCGGTGACGCCGAGAGCCGCGGCTAAAACACCCAACAAGATGAAATGGCGGGAGTAGATCACCACGCGCTCACGCCCCCGCGGCATCCGGCTATTCCGCGAATCCCTGGGTATCGCTATACTCAAGCCTTGCACACGGTCGTTTTCCACCGGTTTTCAGTGAGTCATAGTGTCCAAGTCCGAATCGTCCGACAGCCAGTTCTTCAACTCCTTCAGTTTGGTACTCGGCATCTTGATTTTTTTTGCGATCGTTCTCTTCGGGGTCGCACGTAGCATCGGCGACGCCACCCAGCGTGAACACGTCTTGTTGGATCCTCTGCATCTCAAAGCGGTCGAGCAAAATATTGAGCCGTTTGCTCACGAAGCCGTCGCCGGCCAGGACAATAGCGCATTGGCCGCGCTTACGGCGCCGAAGGCGGATGGGGCGGGGACCGATGTACCGGCCACCGGTGAGGCGGCGTTCACCGCGGTGTGTTCGGCCTGTCACGGCGCGGGGGTGAATGGCGCACCGAAAGTCGGCGACCACGCCGCATGGGGACCGCGCATCGCACAAGGCAAAGAAGTCCTGTATCAGCACGCCATCGGCGGCATCCGTAACATGCCTGCAAAAGGCGGCACCACCTGGCCTGACGCGACGATTCGCATGGCCGTCGACTACATGGTTTCGCTCAACAAGTAGGCCGGTCGAGCGCGCGCAGGCGCACCGCTTCGGAAACGTCCACACGCCGAATTCTGCCGGCCCCGGCGAGATCCGCACACGTGCGAGCCAGTTTGAGGACTCGGTGGTAGGCCCTGGCAGAAAGACCCAAGCGGGCAATCGCGGTGCCGATCAGGGCTCGCGAATCACGCTCCAGTGGGCACCAGCGGGTCACCTCCTCCGTACTCAGGTGCGCGTTCAATTTGCCCTGGCGCGCGAGCTGGCGCGCATGGGCCGCGGCGACCCGCGCGGCGACCGTCGCGGAATTCTCGACCGGCTCGGCATCGCGGGCGATCAGGTGTTCAACCGGCAGGGCGGCGACTTCGACGTGGATGTCGATTCGGTCGACCAGTGGACCCGATAACCGGCTGCGGTAGCGGGCGACCTGTTGGGCGGTACACCGGCATCGCCCCCGAGGATCGCCCGCATAACCGCAGGGGCAAGGATTCATGGCCGCAACCAGTTGAAACCGCGCCGGGAACTCGCAAGTCCGCTTTGCCCGCGATAGGTGCACCACGCCGCGTTCGAGCGGCTCACGCAACGCCTCGAGCGCATTGCGCGCAAATTCGGGCAGTTCATCGAGGAACAGCACCCCCAGGTGGGCCAGCGACAATTCCCCTGGCCGGAACGCGGCGCCACCCACCAGCGCCGCCATGGAAGCCGTATGCTGCGGACTGCGAAATGGCCGTTCGCGACCTTCGCTGGGCCGACTTCCGGCGGCCGACTGGACTTGGGCCACTTCCAGTGCCTCGTCTGTGCCGAGCGGTGGTAGGAGGCCTGGCAGCCGTTGCGCCAGCAGCGTTTTTCCCGCTCCGGGAGGGCCGATCATCAACAATCCGTGTGCGCCGGCAGCCGCTATCTCGAGCGCACGCTTGGCACCATATTGACCCTTGACCTCGGCCAGGTCGGGCGGTCGCCGACGGGGCGCCGGCGGCAGAGCGCGTGCCGCCGGCAGGGAGGCGCCGCCCGTTAGGGCATTGCAGACTTCGCGCAGGTGTCGCGCCAGTTTGATCCTCGGTCCGGCCACCATGCTTGCTTCCAAAGCATTCGCCGCCGGCAGGATCAATTCGGCGCCGTGCCGCGAGCCTTCGAGTAGCGCCGGCAGCAGTTTTGCAGTCTCACGCAATTCGCCACCGAGCGCCAACTCACCATAAAACTCACGGTCGACCAGTGCGTCGCCGGACACTTGGCCGCTGGCGGCCAAGATACCCATCGCGATCGGCAGGTCGAAGCGGCCACCCTCCTTGGGCAAATCCGCCGGGGCCAGACTGACCGTGATCCGGCCCGGCGGAAAATCGAAACCGGCCGTCTTCAAGGCCGAACGCACCCGCTCCCTGCTCTCTCTCACGACGACTTCCGGCAGCCCCACCATGAAGAAGCCCGGCAGACCCGGGCCGATATATACCTCCACGCGGACCAGCGGTGCATTCAGGCCGTCGGGCGCCCGGCTCAGCACGGTACTAAGGTGCATACGCCGCGGCTATTGAGGCATCAACTTCGCTTCGAGTTCTTTGACGCGAGCCTCGAGCGTGGCGAGCGTGGCTTGGGTGCGGGCCAGCACTGCGGCTTGAACGTCGAATTCTTGCCGGCTCACGAGATCAAGCTTGCTCAATTGCGCCTGCAGCACCGCTTTCAAATTACCCTCGACGTCTCGGCCGAAACTCCTGACAGACTCCGGCACCGCATCCGCCAATCGGCGCGCAAGATCATCCAATGCGCTGGAATTCAAAAAACTCATGGAACACCTCCAAAATCATTGTGACAACCGCACCTCGATAACGCATTCCATTCCGCCCGTTGCACCGCTATGGGGCGCCCGCGGCGACCGCGCCATGCAAGTTATTGATCCGCCTTATCAACGTGGCTGGCACGGAAACTGCATTATCGAGTTCAATAGTACGCGCAAGCTGGTTGGGAGGCCGGTCGATTAAACGGTGCAGGCGGGGAAAAATGCATGAAGCTCATCACCGCAGTGATCAAGCCTTTCAAGGTGGACGAGGTGAGGCAAGCGGTGGCGGATATCGGCATCCAAGGGCTGACCGTGACCGAAGTCCACGGATACGGACGCCAGCATGGGCATACGGAGGTTTATCGGGGCGCCGAGTACAGTGTCGAATTTTTGCCCAAGGCGAAGATCGAACTGGCAGTCGACGACTCGATTGCAGAGCAAGTGATGGAAGCAGTTTGTAACGTGGCGAGAACCGGCAAGACGGGCGACGGTAAGGTTTGGATCCTCGAACTGGAACAAGCGTTGCGAGTGAGAACCGGCGAGACAGGGCCGGACGCCATTTAGATCAGGAGTTTACGAGTGACCATCGGTGCTTTAGAACGAGCAAATTTGCGATACGAGGACATCAGAGGCCCCGTCCGTATTGGAGCGAGGCACAAACTTCTGACGATTTAGGAGCATCTCGCGCCGGCAAGCCAGCCAACTCCCCCGTCGGTGCGATATCCCGGCGGCGTGGGCTCCCTAAGAGGGTCCACGCCGTTTTTTATATCCGCGCGACCGGCGCAAGACGCTTAGCGCTTTATACATCACAAAATCCTAATACTCCATGCTGTGGCGCAGCATTTGCCGTGCAACGCCGCTGCTAGACTGCTCAACCACCGATCCAAGGAGCCTGCTCGAATGAAAATGGTCATTGCCATCATCAAACCCTTCAAACTTGACGATGTGCGCTCCGCGCTGGCGGAAGTGGGCGTGCAGGGCATTACCGTGACCGAGGTCAAGGGATTTGGACGCCAAAAAGGTCACACTGAACTGTACCGAGGAGCGGAATATGTCGTCGATTTCCTACCCAAGGTAAAGCTCGAGTTGGCAGTCGATGATGACCAGGTGGATCGGGTGGTGGAGGCCATTATTGAGACCGCGCGGACAGGGAAAATCGGTGACGGCAAGATTTTTGTTTCCGAACTCGGCCAGGCGGTACGAATCCGCACAGGCGAAGCCGGTTCGCGGGCGCTTTGAAGATTGGGGGGGCGTTAAGTCCATGAAAGTCGTTCTCATGTGCGCAGCCTTACTGGTTTGGTCCGGTATGGCGTCCGCTACCGTGTACAAGTGGGTCGATGCGCAAGGCAAGGTGCAGTACGGCGACTCGCCACCCGACGGCGTCAATGCCGAGGTCGTGGAAATGCCCGGCAGCCACGCGGCGCCGGCTGCGGCACAACCAGCGGCCCCGGCCCATGCCCCCGCGAAGCCGCCAGCGGCGGACGACGGCGCCAAGAAAGCCGTCGACAGCGATGTCGCGCAATCGCGGGAAAAACAATGTTCCGACGCCCAGGAACGGTATAAAAAGCTGGTGGAAACCCGCAAGCTGTACAAGACCGGTCCCGACGGTGAACGTCAATATTTGAGTTCCGATGAGATTGATGCGGAACGGCTTGCCGCCAAACAAGACGTCGACCAGATCTGCAACAGCCCCACGTAGGCTGCGAACTTCAAGCCTTCGCGACCGCCTTTGCCCCTCAAGGCACAAAGCCTTAGGCTACGCACTTTCGCAAAAACACAACTGGATCGCGCATGCAAACGGGTTTCGTCGGACTGGGGGCCATGGGGGCGCACATGGCTCGCAATCTTCACACGGCCGGGATGCTCACCGGCGTGTGGAATCGAACAGCGGATAAAGCCACGGCGCTCGCCCAGGAATTGCGCTGCCACGCTTTCGCAAGCCTCGAGGAATTGGCGGGCAATTGCGAAGCGGTGGTGATTTGCGTGTCGGCCGACAACGATCTGCGCTCAGTGATTGATGGCCTCGATCCGGGATTGAGCCCCAACATGATCGTCATCGACTGCTCGACGGTGGGTGCCGACACCGCGCGAGACATGCACCGGCACTTGGACGCTCTGGGTGTCGGATTTCTCGATTGTCCGGTCAGCGGCGGTGTTGAGGGAGCTCGCAATGCGGCGCTCGCGATCATGGCGGGCGGTGATGAGGCGGTGTTTGCGCGGGCGCTGCCGATACTGCAGAAAATGGGCAAGACTGTGGCCTACTTCGGCGCAAGTGGCGCCGGACAGGCGGCCAAGGCGACGAATCAGATCATGTGCGCCGGCATCATTCAGGCGGTCGGTGAGGCGATGGCCTTCGCACATGCCGAAGGCCTGCCGCTCGATCGGCTGATCGAAACCTTGGGCAAGGGCGCGGGCACGAGTTGGTACTTCGTCAATCGCGCGCCCTTCATGGCGCACAATAGTTTTCCCGCGGGTTTTCGCGTGCGTCTGCATGACAAGGATCTGCGCATCTGCCGTGACATGGCCGCGAAGCGCGGGGCTCTGCTTCCCGTGGTCGAATCGACCCTGGAGGAGTACGCGAAGCTGATCGCCGCGGGCTTCGGCGATGAAGATATCTCGGCGGTCTACCGGCTGAAATCGCAGCTCTTTCCGCAATCGGCGCCGGCATCTGAGCCCGCGCCGGGATCGACGTGAGCGCCGCCATGGCCGGCGTGGTCCGCATCGCCACCCGCAAGAGCCAACTGGCCCTTTGGCAGGCCGAACACGTGGCGGCGCTACTGCGCGACGCTCACTCCGGCCTGCAGGTCGAATTGGTTCCGATGTCGACGAAAGGCGACCGCATTCAGGATCGCAGCCTCGCGGCCATCGGTGGCAAGGGTCTGTTCATCAAAGAGCTCGAGGTGGCGCTGGAAGACGGCCGCGCCGACATCGCCGTGCATTCGATGAAGGACGTGCCGGGAGATTTACCGGACGGCTTGACCATCGCCGCGGTGCTGCCACGTGCCGATCCGCGCGATGCGTTGATCGCGGCCGGGGCCGCAAGCCTCAAGGATCTCCCGACTGGCGCACGCGTCGGCACATCGAGTCTGCGCCGACAGGCGCAGTTGCTGGCCGCACGGCCGGACCTCGAGATCGAAGCGTTGCGGGGTAACGTCGACACCCGCCTGCGGCGGCTCGACGGCGGCGAGTTGGATGCCATCATCCTCGCCTGCGCCGGTCTGATCCGTCTCGGCTGGGAATCGCGAATCACCGGGCGCCTCGAAGCGGCGGAATGTCTACCCGCCGTCAGCCAGGGCATCATCGGTATCGAATGTCGTTCGGCTGACGCGACCACCCGCTCGCTGCTCGATGCCCTGAACGACGCGAAAACGCGCACCGCGATGGATGCCGAGCGGGCCTTTGCCGGCCGCCTCGGTGGTAGTTGCCAATCCCCCATTGCCGCTCATGCGACGCTCGAGGGAAATCGGCTGACACTGCACGGACTGGTTGCGGAGCCCGATGGTTCACGGTTGCTGCGCGATTCCATCGTCGGCAATGCCGTCGACGCCGCGGAACTCGGCAGGCAACTCGCCGATCGGATCATGGCTGACGGCGGCGGCGCCTTGCTCGAGCGGCTGCGCACCGCCTGATTATGGCAGCGTTGGCGGGCGTCGGGGTCCTGGTCACGCGACCGCAACAACAGGCAACGCCGCTCTGCGGGCTGCTGCAAGCAGCGGGCGCACGCGCCTACCGATTGCCGGCGTTGCAGATCCGGGCGGTCGCGGATGGTGGAGATCCCGAGTCCGAGGCCGGCCGCGATACGGCCGATGCTATCGACCTCATCATATTCACCAGCGCGAATGCCGTGCACTACGGCGCCCATTTGGCAGCTCGACACGGCACCGCCACGCTGGCCGCCATCGGGCCCGCCACCGCGCGTGCCCTGCAGGAGCGCGGTCAATCCGCGACGGTCACGCCATCGGGCGGCATCGACTCGGAACACTTGCTGCTGCATCCCCGACTTGCGCATCCGCGCGGACAACGCATCTTGATCGTCAAGGGACGCAAGGGTCGCGAGCTGCTCCGCGAGCAGCTCATCGGGCGTGGCGCGTTCGTGGCTGTCGCCGAAGTCTATGAGCGCTTGCGCGCCGCTTACGGCGACGCGGAACTCTCCGCCCTGACCGCGCAATTTGCCGCCGGCGAGATCGATGTCGTCACGGCGACCAGCGCCGACGTGGCAACCGCGCTCCTGGAGATCGCCACGCCGTCGCTACGCATCGAGTTCGATCGGGTGCATTGGCTGGTACCCGGACCGCGGGTCGCCGAGGCGCTGCGCCGGCACGGCATCAGCGCGCCGCTCATCCAGGCGCAATCCGCGGAGGATCAGGACTTGCTGGCGGCCATCATGCGCTGGCGCTCGAGCGTGTCCGGCGCATAGTCGAACGAGTCGAAGAAAAGGCGCTCGGCATCCGCTCCGTGTCGCGGAAACTCGCGGCGAATGGCGGCAATCATGGCCGGCGGTCCACTGGCATAAATGTCGTAGCCGGCAAGGGAACCGAAGTCCACCTGCACCGCCTCGTGCACCCAGCCACGGCGACCGCGCCAATCCGGGCCGGGCGCCGATAACACAGCGCAGTACCGCAGGTTGGCGGCGCGGGCCGCCAACGCCTGGAGTTCGGCATGGGCATACAGATCGCACTCACTGCGCACGCCCCAATAGAGGGTGAGTTCGCGAGGCAGGCCATTGTCGATGACGTGACGCAAAATACTCTTGAGCGGGGCAAGTCCGGTGCCGCCACCGACCAACAGCATGGGTGCGGGCGTATCGGCGTGATAAACAAAGTTGCCCAACGGTCCTTCGATGGCCAGCAACGTATTGCGCGCCGGATCGGCGAACAAAGGCTCGGTCCATTCGCCGCCGGTCACCCGCCGCACATGCAGTTCGAGCGGCCGGGCATCATGAGGCGGCGAGGCAATCGAGAAACTTCGTCGTCTACCCCCACTCAACATCACGTCGAGGTACTGCCCCGGCGCGAAGTGAAACGGCTCCGCCACGGGGAGCCGCAGGAACACGCCGAGCACATCATGCGACCACCGTTGCGTGTGTTCGATACGGCACGGCAGACGCTTGATCGTCGCACGGTCGGGCGTGCTGACCGGAAAGGTCTCGATGGACAAATTCTCGAGGGCGCGAGCCTGACACAGCAGGATCAGTCCTTCGGCCGCTTCGCCCGCGGACAGCCCGGGTGGCCTTTCCTGCGGATAACTCACCGCACCCGACCTGAGCCGCGCGCGGCATGCGCCGCAATTGCCGCCGTTGCAGCTGTGGGGCAGCTTGAGCCCCGCGCGCAGCGCCGCGTCGAGCACCGACTGGCCGGGCGCCACGCTGAAAGTTAATTCGGAATTGGCTACACTCACGCGCACAACGGATCCCTCATTGAGCACATTAGCATGCACTCGGTCTCGATCGTCGGATGCGGCTACACCGGCTTGCGGCTGGCCGAACGTTGGCTTGGCGCCCTGCGCGACGTCCGCGGATTCGCCACCCGCCCGGCGACGTTGCACGAGATCGCGGCCTTAGGCGCCCGGGCCGTCAGCCTCGATTTGGACCTAACACCGGTTGCACCGCTCGATTTCGCGGGCGAGTTGGTCTACTACAGCGTGCCGCCCGCCCCCGCAGGTGACCGCGACCAACGACTTGAACGTCTGCTCAACAGCATCAGCGGCACGCCGCGACGGATCGTCTATCTCAGCACCACCGGCGTTTATGGCGATCGCGGCGGTGCCACCGTCGACGAGGACAGCCCGCCGGCGCCGCAGTCAACGCGTGCCGTGCGCCGGTTGGCGGCGGAGGATGCGCTGCGCGCCTGGGCGCAATCGCATGCCGTGTCATGGTGCATTCTGCGCATTCCCGGCATCTATGGTCCCGGCCGGCTGCCGCTCGAACGCCTGCGTCGCCTGGAGCCCGCCATCGATCCGAACGAGGCCACCCCCGGCAATCGAATCCATGTCGACGATCTGGTCAGCGCCTGCGTGGCCGCAGGTGAATCGCCGCGCGCCGATGGGCGCGTCTACAACGTGACCGATGGCACCGAGGAAAGCGCAACCGACTTCCTCCTGCGTGTGGCGCGCATCGGCCACCTGCCGGCACCACCGCTGGTCAGCAGGGCGGAAGCGGCGCGATCCTTCCCGGCGACTTCGTGGTCGTTCCTGCGCGAATCTCGCCGCGTCGACAACCGGCGAATGTTGCGGGAGCTGGAAGTGAAGCTCGCCTATCAAGACCTCGATGCGGGGATCCGCGCAAGCATGTGAGCTTCGCGCCGCTGTCCGTCAAGGTTGGCTGCGTTTGCTGTCCAGCCAGTCGCCGATCGGCGCCCACTGTTTCCAGTCGGGAGCGGCCAGATATTCGGGCAACTCGAGCACCCCCATGCCACGCGCGTAGGCGCGCACATAGTTTTGCGCCTCGCGCAGACAGCCAAGATACGGAACCTTCAACTTGGAGAGATATTCATCCAGTTCTTCATAGATGAGGGTGTACTCACGCACACGATTGGCGACGAGCGCGAGGCGCGCCTGCTTGCGCGACACCTTGCCGATTTCGAGGAGTTCCGCCATGAAGTGTGCGCAGGCACGCATGTCGATGCTCGACGGCAGTACCGGCACCACGATGGTTTCGGCGCGCCGCACCAGCTCGTTCAATTCAGTGCCATGCACACGCGCGGGAGCGTCGATGACCAGTATCTCCGTCGAACGCGCGACGTTTCGCAAACCTTCTTCGAATGCCGGCACGCCGGCGATCGGCGGCAAGTCCGCTGGACGTTGAGCCAGCCAATCCAGACTTGATCGTTGGTGGTCGTAGTCCGCGATGCAAACCTCGCGCCCCTCCCTGGCAAAGTACACCGCGATATTGGTCGCCAGCGTGCTCTTTCCACATCCGCCCTTCGCGTTCAAAACCATCACGTGACGCATATTCACCCGGCTATTGTTGTTTTCAGTAAGGTAAAACTCGCGTGCGTCTTGCGCAACCCCCTGAATGGAAATGATCGGCGGGTGCAGCCCGAGTCCCAGTGCTATGCTCTCGGCATGCGCATCGAGTTCTTGAAGATGCAGGGTTTGGGCAACGATTTTCTGGTGTTCGATGCCCCTATGGTTGCCGGATACGAGACCATCGATTCGGAGAAGATTCGGTCCCTCGCGGATCGGCGTACCGGAGTGGGCTTCGACCAGGCGTTGATCCTCGAACCGCCCCGCGACGCAGAGAGCCGTGTTTTCTATCGAGTGTTCAATGCCGACGGCAGCGAAGTCGAACAATGCGGTAACGGGGCGCGCTGCATCGCCGCCCTGATGTTCGCGCGACGGCCCGAGCTCGGCCGTGAATTCAAAATGCAGAGCGCCGGCGGGACCTTGGACGCCCGCGTGCACGCGGACGGGCTGGTGTCCGTGAACATGGGAGTGCCGGACTTCGAGCCGCGCTCCTTGCCCATGGAAGCGCCCGCTCAGGCACCGGTATATTCTTTGCGCATCGAAGACATGGAGGTCGAATTCGGCGCGGTATCGATGGGCAACCCTCATGCGGTACTGGTCGTCGCGGACGTCGAATCGGCGCCGCTCGAGCGCTTCGGGCCTGCCATCGAACGCCATCCGCGCTTTCCAAAACGGACCAACGTGGGTTTCATGGAGATCGTCGACCGTACGCACGTCCGGCTGCGTGTGTTCGAGCGCGGTGTCGGCGAGACGCGGGCATGCGGCACCGGGGCCTGCGGCGCCGTCGCGGTAGGCCGCCTAAGAGGATCATTGGATGCGGAAGTCCGGGTGGAGTTGCCGGGCGGCACGGCAACCGTCTCCTGGGCGGCGCCCGGAGAGCCGCTGTGGCTGACCGGCCCGGCGCACACGGTTTTCAGCGGATCGATCGATATTTAACGGGATGTAGGAGATTGACTATGACAACCAGCCACGCGCGCGGTCTCAAGCACGACCACCTGAACGATTCGCTCGTCGCGGACTACCTGCAGGCGTATCCGGATTTCTTCGAACGCAATGGACCCTTGCTGACGAAATTACGCCTGCCGCACCTGCGCGATGCCGGCGCCACCGTCAGCCTGGTCGAGCGACAGGTCGAGGTGCTCCGTGAGCGGAACCAGTCGCTCGAGCGTAAGTTGAAGGAACTCGTCGACGTCGCCCGTGCGAACGATGTGCTCGCCGACCGGATCCATCGTCTCAGCCAACGATTGATCCGGGCGCGCACCTTGTTGGAAACCATCAACGCCGTCGAGACTTCCTTGCGCGAAGACTTCGATGCCATGCACTCGGTGTTGGTGTTGTTCCTCGAAGAGGCACGGCCGCTGGGGGAGGCCGCGGGCCGGTTCCTGCGGACCGACGACATCGGGAACGCGGACATCAAAACCTTCGAGTCGCTGCTGGCGGCCGGCAAGCCCCGCTGTGGTCAAATTCGAGATGCACAGCGGGACTATCTATTCGGCAAGGACTCGATCGAAATCGGCTCCGTTGCTTTGACTCCCTTGGGACCCAAGGGTGCCATGGGCATCCTCGCCATCGGCGCAAGCGATGCGGACCGCTTTCATCCGGGAATGAGCACGGAGTTTCTCTCGCGCATCGGCGAACTCGTGACCTACGCGCTGGTTCGTTGACTTCGGCACCAAGCCCGGACATGCGCACGGCGCAGCGCGCCTGGATCGAGCGTTTTATCGCGCACCTGACCCACGAGCGGCGCGTGAGCGGACATACGGCGGCGGCCTATCGGCGCGACCTGAACCAGCTGCAGTCATTCTGCGAGCGACGCGGGATCCCCGCGTGGTCTGCGCTCGACCACGCCTCGCTACGCGCCTTTGCGGCGGCGGAACACACCGCAGGCATGAACCCGCGCAGCATCCAGCGGCGCTTGTCGGCAGTGCGAACCTTCTTGGAGTTCTTGATGCGCGAGGGCGAGATCACGCGCAATGCCGCGCTCGATGTCCGGGCGCCCAAAACCCGGCAACGTCTCCCCGCCACGCTCGATGCCGATCAGATGGCGCACTTTCTCGAATTTCGCGGCGACGACACCTTGTCGAGGCGCGACAAGGCCATCATGGAGCTGTTTTATTCATCCGGATTGCGCCTGGGGGAGTTGGTCGGCCTCGACCGTGGCGCGCTCGATCTCAAGGATCGCACGGTGCGGGTCGACGGCAAAGGCGCGAAGACCCGCATTCTGCCGATCGGGCGTTTTGCGGTGACGGCGCTGCGCGAGTGGCTCAAGGAGCGCAGCCTGCTGCCGAAGCAGGATGAAGCCGCGGTCTTCGTCGGTCGCAATGGCAAGCGCCTGACCCCGAGGGCGGTGCAGCTTCGCGTGAACGCGTGGGCACGGCGCCGAGGGTTGGGTGTGCATGTGCATCCGCACACGTTCCGTCATTCCTTCGCCAGCCACTTGTTGGAATCGAGCACCGATCTGCGCGGCGTGCAGGAGTTGCTCGGTCATGCGGACATCAGCACCACCCAGATATACACCCACCTGGACTTCCAACATCTGGCCAAAGTGTACGATTCGGCTCACCCCCGTGCGCGGCGCAGATCACGCGACGCTTGAAACGTGGTTCGCCGGCCCCATCACGGGATCCAGATGAATCATCGTCCAGATCGTATCTACGGAACGACCATTCTTGCCGTGCGGCGCGATGGCCGAGTGGTGGTGGGCGGTGACGGCCAGGTCACGCTCGGCCAAAGCGTCATGAAAGGCAACGCGCGAAAAGTGCGGCGCCTGTATGGCAACAAGGTGCTCGCGGGATTTGCCGGCGGCACCGCCGATGCGTTCACGCTGTTCGAGCGATTCGAAGGTAAATTGGAAAAATACGGTAATTTGACGCGCGCAGCGATCGAATTGGCCAAGGATTGGCGTACCGACCGTAGTTTGCGAAAGCTCGAGGCGCTGCTCTGTGTGGCCGACGCGGATAGCTCTTATGTGATATCGGGCAATGGCGACGTGATCGAACCGGAGCACGATTTGATGGCCATCGGCTCGGGTGGCAGTTATGCGCAGGCTGCGGCGCTGGCGTTCATGCAGGGAACCGATCTGTCTGCCCGCGAAATCGTCGAGCGGTCCCTCAACATCGCCGCGGATATGTGCATCTATACCAACCGCAATTTGACGATCGAGGAGCTGTAACGGCTCATGTCGCAGATGACCCCGCGGGAGATCGTCGAGGAACTCGATAAGCATATCGTCGGACAAAAGGCGGCGAAGCGGGCGGTCGCCATCGCCTTGCGCAACCGCTGGCGACGCCAACAGGTGGCGGCGAATTTGCGGCCCGAAATCACGCCGAAAAACATTTTGATGATCGGGCCGACCGGGGTGGGCAAAACCGAGATTGCGCGCCGTCTGGCGCGGCTTGCCAAGGCGCCGTTCATCAAGGTCGAGGCCACGAAGTTCACTGAAGTGGGCTACGTTGGGCGGGAAGTTGACTCGATCGTCCGCGATTTGGTGGATATCTCCGTTAAAATGACCCGTGAAGAGGCGATGTTCAAGGTGCGCCCACGGGCCGCCGACGCGGCCGAGGACCGTGTGCTGGACTCGATTCTGCCGCGCGCGCAGGCGGGGTTCACTGGCGACTCGGCACCACGCGATAACGACACCCGTCAGCGCTTTCGCAAAATGCTGCGCGAAGGGGAACTCGACGATCGCGAGATCGAAATCGAGGTGCGCGCCGTGGCGGCCGGCGTCGAGATCATGGCGCCCCCCGGCATGGAAGAGATGACGCAACAGTTGCAGGGCATGTTCCAAAACTTGGGTGCCGGGCGCAGCAAGCCGCGCAAGCTCAAGATCAAAGAGGCGCTGAAGCTCTTGGTCGACGAAGAAGCGTCGAAAATGATCAACGAAGAGGAATTGAAAGCGCAAGCGGTCGAAAATGCTGAACAAAACGGCATTGTGTTCATCGACGAAATCGACAAGATTGCGCGTCGCCAGGAAACCTCTGGGGCCGACGTCTCCCGCGAAGGCGTACAGCGCGATCTCTTGCCGTTGGTCGAGGGTTGCACGGTGAACACGAAGTACGGCACCGTGAAGACGGATCACGTCCTGTTCATCGCATCCGGCGCCTTTCATATGTCGAAGCCCTCGGATCTGATTCCGGAACTGCAGGGCAGACTGCCGATCAGGGTGGAACTCGAGCCGCTGGTCGTACAGGATTTCGTCCGCATCCTCACGGAACCCGATGCATCGCTGTGCCGCCAATACACCGCGCTGCTGGCGACGGAAGGCGTGGTGCTGGAGTTCGAATCCTCCGGGGTGCAGCGACTGGCGGAGGTGGCCTTCGAGGTCAATGAACGGACCGAGAACATCGGCGCCCGCCGCCTGCACACGGTGATGGAGCGTCTGCTCGAATCGGTGTCCTTCGATGCCGCCGATCGGAATGGAACACGTGTGATCGTCGATCGCGATTATGTCGAAGGAAATCTCGGCGAACTGGCGCGCGATGAGGATTTATCGCGTTATATTTTATAAATGCCGACGTCTCCCCAGCCAGTCGAAATCAAGCTGCGAACCGAATCGCGGGTCCTCGAGGTTCGCTTTGACGACGGCGCGTGCTACCAACTCACTTTCGAGTACCTGCGCGTCTTTTCGCCGTCGGCGGAGGTCAAGGGACACGGCGGCGGCGAGGGCATCTTGCAGACCGGCAAGCAGCATGTGGGCGTCAGCGGTGTCGAGCCCATCGGCAATTACGCGCTGCGGCTGCTGTTCGACGATGGGCACGACACGGGGCTCTATTCATGGAGCCTGCTGTACGCACTGGGCCGCGATCACGAGGTGAACTGGGCGCGCTATCAGGAGCGATGTGCGGCAGCCGGCCTGGCTTCGCCGCGAGCGTGACCCCACGCGTTTAAGGGGAGCACGCCACAGTCGGCTACAATAGCGAATGAACGACACTGACCGTACCGCCGATTTCGGTTTCGAAAAAGTTGCCTGGAACGAGAAGGCCGGGCGCGTGCGCGAGGTCTTCGCCTCGGTTGCGGGCAAATACGATGTGATGAACGACCTGATGTCGTTCGGCGTGCATCGGCTTTGGAAGCAATTCGCCCTGTCGCTCACCGGTCTGCGTCCCGGCCAGCAGGCGTTGGACGTGGCGGGCGGCACCGGTGATCTAGCGCTCGGGATGCTACGACAGGTCGGCAAGACCGGGCGCGTCGTGCTCTCGGACATCAATTCCAGCATGCTGGAACGTGGCCGGGACCGGTTGCTCGATGCGGGCCTGGTCGGCAATGTCGAATGCCTGGTGGCCGACGCCGAGCGTCTGCCTTTCGATGACAACGCCTTCGATTGCGTCATGATCGGCTTCGGTCTGCGCAATGTCACCGACAAGGCTGCCGCCTTGCGTTCCATGCACCGTGTATTGAAACCCGGCGGCCAGTTGCTGGTGCTCGAGTTCTCGACGCCGGTCGCGCCGGGCTTGAAGCCATTTTACGATGCCTATTCGTTCAAAGTGCTGCCCTTGCTGGGTCGTTTCGTCGCCAAGGATGCGGCTAGCTATCGCTATCTGGCCGAATCCATTCGCATGCACCCGAACCAGGAAACCTTGTTGGACATGCTGCGGACGGCCGGCTTCGATCAGGCGCGATATCACAATCTGAGCGGCGGCATCGTCGCGCTCCATCGCGGCTACAAGATCTGACATGACGGCCACTCCGGCGTGGCTCGCCTCCATCGAAGCGCTGTTCAACCGCGGCATCGCGGGATCGGCAGAGGCGTCCGCGCTCGCACAGCGGCTTAACGCGACGATGATCCGGATCGAAGTCCACGGGATCACGGCGGTCGAGGCCAGCGTCATGGGCGGGCGTCTCGCGTTGCTTGCGGCCGGCAGTAAGACCGAGGCGGCCGCAGAGGTCGCGACCGGTACAAGCGGCGCACGGGCGGGCAGCACAACGGCCGATGCGACCATTGCCGGCTCACCGCTCGCGCTGCTGCGACTGGTGCGCGGCGGACCGACCCGTCGCGATCCCGCTGCCGCGGCCCAGGTGCGCGGCGATGCGCAGATCGCCGATTCCTATCGACGCTTGTTCGCCCTCGCCCGACCCGACCTGGAAGAGGAGCTGTCCAGGGTGGTGGGCGATCTTCCGGCGCGGCGTCTCGCGCAATTTGGCGCCCGCAGCTTCGCCTGGGCGCTTAGAGCGCAGCGTACTGCGGGCGACAATGTGGCCGAGTATCTCCAGGAGGAGAGCCGCGACCTGGTCAACCGGGCGGAACTCGAGGAGTTTTTGCGCGGCGTCGACGCGGTGCGCGATACGGCCGAGCGTATCGAGGCGCGTCTCAAGCGGCTGGAACGCATGCCGAAGGGCCCACCCGCATGAACTTTCGGGTCATTGGACGGCTGCTGCACATTCAACGCGCGCTGGTCAGACACGGCCTGGATGACTTCATCCGCGCCACGCATCTTTATCGGCCGTTCCGCTTTCTGTTCTACCTCTCGCCGTGGACCTGGTTTCAACGCAGTGCAGGAAGCAATCGCGGCGAACGCCTGCGCCTGGCGCTCGAAGAACTGGGACCGATTTTCATCAAGTTCGGCCAGGCCCTGTCGACGCGGCGGGATCTGATTCCGGTCGATATCGCCGACGAGCTCGCCCAGCTCCAGGACCGCGTGCCGCCGTTCAGCAGCGATCTGGCGGTCGCCACCATCGAGGCCGCATTCGGCGCCAAGCTCGACGCGCTATTTGCCAGCTTCGACCGCAATCCGCTGGCTGCCGCTTCCATCGCCCAAGTCCACGCCGCGACGCTGAAGAACGGCCAGGATGTGGTCGTCAAAGTGTTGCGACCGGGGATGCACGCGGTGATCGACCTCGATTTGGAAGTGCTGAAGACCTTGGCCCGGCTGGCCGATGACTACTGGACGGAAGCCCGTCGACTACGGCCGATCGAGATCGTCGAGGAATATCGCAAGACGATCCTCGACGAACTGGACTTGATGCGTGAAGCCGCGAACGCGGCACAGCTGAAGCGCAATTTCGCCGGTTCGTCATTGCTATACGTACCGGAGATCTACTGGGACTATTGCCGCGTCAACGTCATGGTGATGGAGCGGATTCACGGCATCATCATCAGCCGGATGGACGAGTTGCGCGCGCGCGGCACGAACTTTGCGAAGCTCGCCGAGCATGGCGTCGAGATCTTCTTCACCCAGGTATTCCGACACAATTTTTTTCATGCAGACATGCACCCGGGCAATATCTTCGTCCAGGTCGAGGATCCGGAAAATCCGCGCTATGCGGCCGTCGACTTCGGCATCGTGGGCTCGTTGCAGCCGCGTGATCAGCACTATCTGGCGGAGAATTTCCTGGCGTTCTTCGATCGCGATTATCGCCGCGTCGCCACGTTGCACGTGGAATCGGGCTGGGTGCCGGCAGGCACGCGGGTCGACGAACTGGAGTCGGCCGTTCGGACCGTGTGCGAGCCGATCTTCAACAAACCTCTGAAGGAAATATCCTTCGCGCAGGTGTTGTTGCGGTTGTTTGAAATCGCACGCCGTTTCGACATGCAGATTCAGCCGCAGCTGATCCTGTTGCAAAAGACGTTGCTCAACATCGAAGGTCTGGGGCGCGAGCTGTATCCGGAGCTCGACCTGTGGAAGACGGCCCAGCCCGTGCTGCGCACGTGGATGCGCGAGAGAATCAGCCCGTGGAACATTCTGCGACGGGTCCGGACTCATCTTCCCGATACCATCGAGGCGCTCAAGCAGGTTCCGCAAGTTTTTCAGACGGCAGTGCGCGAGGCCGCCGAAGGACGCCTGACCGTGAAAGTGAACGATCCCGGCGTAAGGGAGCTGCGCGAGGAGCTGCGTCAGCTTCAGGGCCGGCGGGATGTCGCGATCGCCGCGGCCGTCCTTTGGCTCTCGGGGCTGGTCTGCCTGGCACTTTTCGTCCAAAATCGATGGTGTGGATGGATTCAGCTGGGGGCGGCGGTGCTGCTCCTCATCAGGTATCGCTCGTTGAGGTTGCCGCACGGGTGAGAATTCCGATCGAAAGCTCGACGACTTACCGGGGCCGCAATTCCCGCCCCAACTGGCTGGCATTGCTCGGGTTCGTGGCCTTGGGATTCGCTGCCGGCGGCCTCGGTGCCGCATTTTCGCCCGCCTTTTCCGCCTCCAGTGCGTCCTGGTATGCGGATCTCGCGAAGCCCGCTTGGACCCCTCCGGACCAACTCTTCGGACCGGTATGGACTGCGCTATATCTCTTGATCGGCGTCGCCGTGTGGATCATCTGGGGCGAACGCTATCACCGCGGCAGGAATGCGGCTTTGTTCGCCTTCGCGGTTCAGCTATTGCTCAATGCCATGTGGGCTCCGCTGTTTTTCGGCAGCCGCAATGTCGGCCTCGGCCTCTTGGTCATCATCGCATTGTGGCTGTCGCTGGTGTGGACGGTGCGTGAATTTTGGAGCGTCCGGGTGATCGCCGCGTTAATCATGCTGCCGTACCTGGCCTGGGTCAGCTTCGCGGCAGCCCTTAATCTCGCCATCTGGCGACACAACTTCTGACGCCAGCGCGTGCGCCCATCGCCGTCGCGCCATGCGATTAATGCGCGCGCAGCGCCGTGACGGCCTTGATCATCAGTCCTCGGGCGACGGCGCCCAAGGGGATCATGCGCAGCAGTTTGAAGGCGAGTTGGGGTCGCGCCAATACGAGCCCCGCAACCAACGCGCCAACGGTACCGATGCCGCGACCGCTCATCAGCAAGCGCATGGTGTGGCTGCGGGGAAATACCCCGTCATGCGGTTCGTGGCCGTCGCCCGCTCCGCCATCCGCATGTTGGCCGCCGTCCGCGCCGCCGCGAAACAGTCGCGGCCGCGGCTCCAAGACGCGGCGGATTTCAGCGCGCGTTTCGGCCATCTTCGCCAGCGTCTCGAGTTTCGAGGCATCGTCGTTAAGCGCCATGCTCAATCCTGGTCTGAGAGTATTCTCTCGAGTATTACCCGATCTTCAGCCCATTCGCGCCGCACGCTGCCGAGAAACGGCGTTTGTGCCCCGATCGTTCGCGCTCGATATAGGCCGGCGATCAAGGCAATGAAGGCGAAAGTGCCGCCCATCCAGCCGATGGCGGTAACCCGATGAGGCGTATCCCAAGTCAATGCCACAACCGCCAGGCAGGCGGAGAAGACCAGGAAAAAAATCGCTATTCCGAAGATGATGGAGGCAAACAGGCGCGCGCTCAGTTCGCGGTATGACTGTTCTATATCGTCCGCCGTCAATTCAACGTACGCCACCAAGTGACGCAGGATCGCCGGTGCCGCTTTCGGCAATGACCAGAGCAGACGCACCTCGACGTCTTACGAACGCCGGGACGCGAGAACACCCACCACCGCACCCACCAAAGCCGCAATGCCCACGGCCTGCCAGGGGCGGTCGTGAACGTAGTCATCGGCGGTCGTCGCGACCCGCTGCGCCTGGCGGCGAACCGTCTCGGCGCTGCCCGCGAGACTCGACTTCGCCGAATCCACCGCGCGCAACACCTTGTTGCGCACCCGCGCCACATCGGCGTCCTTCAAATCCGCGATGCGCGCCACCAAGTCCTCGACATCGGCAATCAGGTTCTTGATCTCGGCCGAAGCAACCGTCTTGATTTTGCCCGCCCCCTCGCTGAGATCGCCATTGATGCGTCTTCCCGAAGCTCTCACCTCGTCGGCTGTCCCGTCGAATGTTTCCATGTTTAGTCTCCTTGTGGCCTGTCACAGTAGCGGCTGAGGAATTTTCAGCACATCGGTTGCGGGCAGGCGTTCATGTAGGAAATACCCCACATGCTAGAATCACACCGCTGAGTGCGAGATTGTTACATGAAAAGTTTCGGCGCGGAATTGGGAAGGGCGGGTCGGCGCTTCATGGCCTTGGCCCCGATTCTGTTCATCGGATTTTTGATCGGTTTGTTCATATTGGCAGCCGCGGCGCAATCGCGACTCAACGCTGCCAATGAGCGCATTCACACCGCCGAACTGCGGGAGAAGGCGCTGTCGGAGTTCCTGGCGTTGATCACGGCTGCGGAGTCCGAACAACGCGGCCATCTGCTCACCGGCGAAGCGTCGTATCTCGAAGCGTATAAGTCGGCTACCGCGAAAATCGCGCCCTCGCTCAACCGCCTGGGTCGTGCCTATGCGCTGCCGGGGTCGGGCATCGAGATTCGCGAACTCGAGATCCTGTCCGCTAAGAAGCTCGAAGAGTTGCAGCAAATATTGACGCTCTATCAGCAAGGGGGCATGGGGCACGAGGTCAGCGTGGCGCGCATCGACGCAGGCAAGCGGACCACGGCCGACATCGCCAATCTCGTCGGTATGCTGCGGGAAAAGGAGAGTCTCGACCTGTCCGCCGCGACGATCCAATGGCGGGCCGATTTGTGGATGTCGCGTTGCATCACGATCGGCGGGACGATCCTGAACATCGGGCTCGTCATGCTGACGACGGGACTGGTCTACGTCGACATGCGGCGTCGGGCCCGGCTGGCGCGCAACTTGCGCGACCAGAAACAGGAGCTCGCACGCCAGGTGGCGGAGCGCACGCGCGAGTTGACCGCACTGTCGACGCACTTGCAGGGCGTGTCGGAGCAGGAAAAATCGGCGCTGTCGCGCGAGTTGCATGACGAACTCGGTGGCCTGCTGGTGGCCGCGAGGATGGATCTGTCGTGGCTGCAGCAGCGTCTGCCCACCCACGATCCCGCCATCGAACAGCGATTCAAGCGCATCCACGACTCCTTGAGTGCGGGCGTCGATCTCAAACGCAGGGTGGTCGAGGAATTGCGCCCGACGCTGCTCGACAACATGGGATTGTTCACGGCCTTGCGGTGGCAATTCAAGGAGTCCTGCCGGCACAACGGACTGAAATGCACCGAGAGAATTCCCGAGACCGAATTGAGGTTCGATCCGCATGCCGCCATCGGGGTGTTTCGCGTCGCCCAGGAGGCGCTGACGAACATCCTGAAACATGCCAATGCCAGCTCGGCCGAACTGACCGTCGACATTCAGGACGATACGTTCGTGCTGCGCATTTCGGACGATGGCATAGGCGTTAAGCCCAACCGCCGCAAAAACACCACCTCGCATGGACTATCTGCCATGAAACATCGTGTCGCCGCGCTGGGTGGACTGTGGGAAATGGACAGCCCCACGCTGGGGGGTACCGTCGTCACCGCGCGCATCCCCTTGCACAACATGTTGCTCAACGAGACCGCGACACCGGTGGAAGCCTAGACCGGGCGCTCACTGGGTGGATTGCGTGCTCCGCATCGCTTCCTGACGCAATGCCTGCATGCTGGCGTCGAATTGCGCGGCCGCCTTGTGCGATTTTTGCTCCACGGCGGTCGCTTCGGCGAGCTCGGCATCCACGTTCGCCTGTTCAGCCAGCCGGGTCGCCGGCTCCGCGTCATGGTCCGCAACAGCTTTTTGCGCGCGGGCGAGCTTGTCGCGAGCAGCCGCAAGCTCGACGGGGGCAAGGTCTGGCGCCCCTGCCTGCTCGGCGCGCTGCAGCGATGCCTGGGCCACCGCAATTTTCTCACTGGGAATTGGCGTACTCGCGCAGGCGCCAAGCGCGGCCATGGTGACGACGCCGAGTGTCGCGCCTTTGAATAAGTCCGGCAATTCGAATTTCACTTTTCATTACTCCTGAAGAGGGCCATCAATGTTTCGACAGATGCGCCTCGCAAATCTCGTGCAGCACTTCCGGCAGGCGTCCGTAGTCCCTCGCCTTGTCGAGGAAATGCGTCGCGCCGAGGGCGATTGCCGCGTTCTTGTATTCGGGCAGATCATAATTCGTAAGTACGATGATCCGCGGCTTCAGCTGCGTGGTGGCGAGCGCCCGCATCACGCCGAACCCGGTACCCTGCTTGAGGTGCAGATCGAGGATGATGACGTCAACCGCATCGCGTTTAACCGCGGCCAGCGCGCCCGCCTCCGTATCCGCGGTGCCGATCAGCTCGACTTCCGGGATCTGCCTGATGGCCTCGGTGAGCCGCTCAGTCAGCACCTTGGAGTCTTCCACGAGTAAGACCCGCAAGCCCGGCGCCATTACCAGAGGATCCATACGTCGTGCGTGCATGATGATGAAGTTCTCATGACGATCCATCGTCTACTGGATTAGTCCGTTGCGCAATGCATACGAGGTGATGTCGGCGTTGGCGCTGAAACTCATCTTCTCCAGAATGCGGCTGCGGTAGGTGCTCACGGTTTTCACGCTCAGGCTCAATTCATTCGCGATGTCGGATACGCCACGGCCGGCGGCGAGCTTGCAAAAGATCTGGAACTCGCGGGTTGACAACCGCGCATGGAGCGGCTTATCAGGGTCGCCATCCAGGTCGGCAACCAATATTTCCGCGAGCGCCGCGCTGACATAACGTCGGCCGGACAACACCGTGCGAACCGCCTTCATCAACTCTTCCGGAGCACTATCCTTCGACAAATAGCCACTCGCGCCGGCACGCAGCACATTGACGGCATATTGCTGTTCCGGCAATCCGCTCATGACCAGGACGCGTACGCCGGGATGGCCGGTTTGAATGTGCCGCAAAATATCCAGACCGCTGCGATCGGGCATGTGGATGTCCAGCAGCACAAGATCCCATTCCTGTTGGCGCAGAAGATCGAGCGTCTCATTGCCGCTCGCCGCCTCGCCGACGGCGTTGATGCTCGAATCCGCCTCGAGGAATTGTTTGAATCCCGCTCTGACGACCGCGTGGTCGTCGGCGATCAATACTCGTGCCACTTACTCTCTCCCTCGGCGCCGTCGGTTCAACTGCTTGCGCATTCTTGACTTTGTGAATAACCGTTCAGCTTGTTATACAGCGTCTTGAGGCTGCAGCCCAGAGCGTCGGCAGCGCGGCGTTTGTTGCCCTTGAAGTAATCCAGGGTGGCTTCTATCAATGAACGCTCCATGTCGTAGATGCGCGAACCGACACGAATATCCAAGCGCTCACGTTCCATCCCCGCTTCGCCTCCCTTGAGTGAGGAGCCCAACTGGATCAGCGGTGCGAGTTCCAGGGTCTGGTCGCCGAGGATGAACGCACGCTCGATGCAATTCTTCAATTCTCTGACGTTGCCTGGCCACGCGTGCTGCTTGAGCATCATTCGGGCGATCGCCGACAGCCGCTTCTCGGTGTTAGCTCGTGCATTGAGTTCCGATAGAAAATGCTCGGCGAGCAACTCGACATCGTTACCGCGGTTGCGTAGCGGCGGCAGGTCGATGGGGAACACCGCCAACCGATACAACAGATCCTCGCGAAGCTGACCATTCTGCACCGCTTGCAAGGGACAGCGATTCGTCGATGCGATCACACGCACGTCGGAAAAGAAGTCCATGCTGGCACCCACCCGATAAAATTTCCGGGTCTCGAGCACGCGCAACAGGCGCGTCTGCATATCCATGGGCATTTCGGTCACTTCGTCCAACAGCAGAGTCCCGCCTTGTGCCCGCTCGAAGACACCGGCGTGGGCGCGGACGGCGCCCGTGAAACTGCCTTTTTCGTAGCCGAACAGTTCGGCTTCGATGAGTCCTGCGGGTATGGCGCCGCAATTGATTGCGACGAACGGGCCGCCGCGCCGCGCGCTGCGGTCATGAATGGACTGTGCGGCCAGTTCCTTGCCCGAACCGCTCTCGCCGGTGAGTAATACGTTGGCTTCGGTCGGACCCACGCGCTCGATGAGCCTGAACACCTCCAGCATGGCGTCCGAATTGCCCAACAGCGGGCTCGGGGCTGCCAGAGCCACCTCTGCTTCGGCACATGCGGGACTGACCATATTCATGCTCGACTCCTCTGCGGATGCATCCGTGTAATCGTTACACTGACCACGGTGCTAATTTGTAACCCGTGCAGGCTGCAATGAACATGGATGAGGGCTGAACATAGGCTCGGAATTAGCGCTTTCCGTTGTCGGTGTTTGTCCCACGCGATTTTGCAAGCTTTTGAAAAATATTCAATTTATCTCGATGTGACGGCGCTTGTCGCAGCGACCGGGCCGCTCACGAGACCGCTGGCACACCCTATGCACGACGGCGCGCGCGCCGCGACGCAGAGTTAAGGCAGGTTAGCGGCGCCGCAGCGCCAGCATTGCGTGAACTGCGGCTCCAACTCCTCCGCGCATCCGCTGCAAGTCCACGAGCTGCCGGCCGGGGCGGCGGCGGCTCTCGCCAGCGCACTCAACGCGTAGCTCTCGTCGCCGTCATCCACGTAGAGCTGCGGCCAGGTCTCCATCATGGGCAGATCGCCCAGCGCGCCGGCGAGATATTGATTGCGTAGTTCGCATTGAATCCCCGCGGTGAGGAGCACGTTGCGCGCATGCGCAACCTGCAGCAAGGTGGCGGCGCGATACACTCGTTTCAATGGCGAAGCGAACCTAAGAACGCGCGAACGTCGCCACCTCGCTCCAAGGTTTCGACCAAAGCGGACCCGACCACCACGCCGTCCACATGCGGCGCGAAGCGCACCACCTGGTCGCGGCAACGAATGCCGAATCCCGCGCACACCGGCACCCTCGAGGAGCGCCTCACGCGATCCATGTAGGTCAGCACCTCATCAGGGACCTCCGCCGACTTGCCCGTGGTTCCGGTCATGGTGACGGCATACACAAATCCTTGCGCAGCATTGCACAGCATTTCGAGACGATCAGGCGGCGTCACCGGCGTGACCATCGGGATCAGTGCCAGACCCTCCTGATCGAACGCCGCCTTGATGCTCGAGCTTTCCTCGAAAGGAAGATCGGGAATGATGAACCCGGAAACGCCTGCCGCACGCGCAGCGAACGGTAATCTGTCCATCCCATAGGCCAGCAGCGGGTTCAAATAGCTCATCAGCACGATCGGGACCGCCTTGTCCATACTGCCCAGGGCTGCATGCTGTTCGCCGAAGATTTTCAGTTCCTGCAGTATCCAGGGCAGCGTCACCCCGTCCGCGAGCGCGGCGAAACTGGCGCGTTGAATGGTGGTGCCGTCGGCCATCGGGTCGCTGAACGGCACGCCGATTTCGACCACGTCGCAGCAACTCGCGACCGCCGCCAGATTGTCGCGAAATCGGCTGCGTGTGGGAAACCCCGCCGTCAGAAAGCCGACGAGAGCAGGGCCTCCCGACCCGTCCGCCGCCCGGATCGCGCTCGCAATCGTGTCCCGTGGATTCATGTCGTTTGCAATGCCTGCAACACGGTCCGTTGCAGTATCGGCATGTCCTTGTCGCCCCGGCCGGAACAGCCGACGAGTATTCGCGCGCCGGGATGTGCCGCGGCATAGCGGCGGGCGCCGAATATGGCATGTGCGGTTTCGATGGCGGGCAGAATACCCTCGTACTTGGCGCACTCCGAGAGTGCGTCGAGTGCCTCGTCATCGGTGGCAGATTCGTAGCTGACGCGACCGCTTTCCATCAAATAGGCGTGCTCGGGACCAACGCCCGAGTAGTCGAGGCCGGCGGAGACGGAATGCGTTTCCCGCACCTGCCCGAAAGCATCCTGCAGAATCAGCGTGTAGCTGCCCTGCAGGACACCCGGCGTTCCGAACGTCAGCGACGCCGCGTTGTCACCGAGGCCCGCGCCGCGCCCGCCCGCCTCGACGCCGAGCAGCCTCACGCCGGGGTCGTCGACGAAGGGATGAAACATCCCGATCGCATTGGAGCCGCCGCCGACGCACGCGATCGCCACGTCCGGCAGAGCTCCGGCGAGTTCCAGCATCTGTGCACGCGCCTCGCGCCCGATCACCGATTGCAATTCGCGCACCAAATAGGGGTAAGGATGTGGTCCGACCGCGGACCCCAGCGAGTAATACGTACCATCCGGGTCAGACACCCAGTCGCGCAACGCCTCATCGATGGCCGCGCGCAGCGTCTGATCACCGCCGGTGACCGGCACGACCGTGGCCCCGAGCAACTGCATGCGGCCAACATTGGGAGCCTGCCGTTCGACATCGACCGCGCCCATGTAGACCACGCACGGCATGCCGAGCCGCGCGGCGGCGGCGGCGCTCGCGACACCATGCTGTCCGGCGCCGGTCTCCGCAATGATCCGCTTCGCCCCCAGTCGTTTGGCGAGCAGCGTCTGGCCGACTGCGTTATTGATCTTGTGCGCACCGGTATGCGCGAGATCCTCGCGCTTCAGCCAAATCTCGGCTCCCCAGCGTTTGCTCAAAGTGGGCGCGAACGACAAAGCGGTCGGCCGACCGACCCAGTTTTTCAATTCCAGGTTGAACTCCGCCTGGAAATCCGGGTTCCTGAGATACCGTGCCACGCCGGCCTGCAGCCGATCGAGCGCGGGCACCAAGGTCTCCGGCACGTAACGGCCACCGAAGGCGCCATAGCGGCCCTTGGCGTCCGGAAAAGTCTTTGGCTGCGCGGGATTCGCGCGAAGCGGTGCATTCATGTCTCTTGCTCCAAGCGTGCGGCAGCTGTGCGGGCCGCGCGGACAAATTCGTGGATCTTGTCTGGATCCTTGATTCCCGGCACATCCTCGACGCCGCTGCTGACGTCGACGCCGAAAGGTCGCACCGCTGCGATCGCTTCGGCGACGTTGTGCGCAGACAGGCCGCCGGCGAGGATCACCTGGGTCTGCCGCGCGAGTTCGGCGGCCCGCCCCCAGTCAGCCAACTCGCCGATGCCGCTCGAGGGTCCCTCGAACAGCATCCGCGCCGGCAGGGGGTTCGGCGTCTGGCGGCCGAAGCGCACCACCGGCAGCACCTTGATATGCGCCGGAATCTTCAGCTCGCGCAGATCCTCAACGTCCGTTTGAAAATAATCTGGTTTCAAGATCCGGCAAATTTCATCCACCTTCATCTGCAGCGGATGCTGGGCAACCGCGATACGCAGTATTCCGGGCGGCGCCAGCGCGGCCAGTTGTGCGGCCTGGCCGGGGGTCACCTGCCGCGGACTGGGCGCAAACACGAAACCCACGGCATCCACTTTGGCCTCCGCCGCGGCGGCAATGGCGTCGGCACTGGTCATGCCGCAGATTTTTATCCACATGGCGCGGAGTGTAGCCATTTAAGCGGGCACTGTCCGTGCCGCGTTCAAGATCGCCTCGAGCAACGCGGCGGGGTCTTCGGCACCCATCAACGCAGTGCCGATGAGCGCCGCGCGATAGCCGAGCCGGCACATGGCGCGTGCGTCCTCAGGCGTCGCGACGCCGCTTTCGGCCACGCACGGTAGTGTGGCGGGCAGCAGCGGGGCCAGCCGCAAAAAACGCTCAGGCACCACCTGCAAGCTCTGTAGGTCGCGGCTGTTGATGCCGAGCAGAATGACCCCGCGATCCTCGCGAGCCGCCATGAGCTCGCGTGCCAAATCGAGGTCGGCCGCATCGAAGGCTTCCAACAACACGAACAAGCCGTGTTCGGCGGCGGCGTCCAACAGCTGGATTATTCGCTCGGGGGGCAGCATGCGAAGAATCACCAGGACTCCGCCGGCACCCGCGGCACGCGCCTCCAACACCTGGTAAGGATCTACCAGGAAATCCTTGCGCATGGCGGGCACGCCCAAGGGGGCCAGCACGGCGGCCGCTTGTTGCAGATACTCGAGCGAACCGTCGAAACGCGAGGGCTCGGTGAGCACCGAGACCGCGGCGGCACCGCCCCGCGCATACGCAGCGATGCGCCCCAACCAATCGTCGGTCGCGCCGCCGAGCACGCCGGCGGCCGGCGAACGCAACTTCAATTCTGCAATCACGTCGAACCCCGACGGCGACAGCGACAGCGGGGCGCCGCGCGGGGAATCCGCCGCTCGACGCGCGAGCGCGGCTTCCGGCTCCCGTTGCTTGGCTTGCCGCACGCGCTCTGCGCTCGACCGCGCCATGTCGTCCAAGAAGCCGCTCACGCTCGCACCCGGACAGCCGCTGCCTGCCGTGCGGCAAATGCCTGCAATGTGCCCAACCACAGCGATGCGCGGCCGCTGTCGATCACCGCGCCAGCCTTGGCGATGCCGCCGGCAATCGACGCCGTGCGGCCGGCAATGTACAAAGCAAGGCCGCATTGCAGCAGCAGCGCCGCGCGGTGGGCACCGCGGTCGCGCCCTTCGAATACGTCCTGCAGCGCGTTAAGGTTGGCCGCCGCGTCGCCACCGGCAAGATCCGCGGCGGTGCAAGGCGCCAGCCCGAATTCACGCGGATCGATGTGCTGCTTGACGATGGCGCCGGGCGTCACGTCGAATGCGAGGAAGGGCCCGATGGGCGTCGCTTCGTCCCAACCCGCCGCGCCATGGACCACCCACACGCGCCTGATCGCCATACCGGCAACGGTGCCGGCGATCAGCTCCGCGGTCGCGGCATCATATGCGCCGATCAGTTGAAAACCCGGCGCCGCCGGGTTGGTCAGCGGCCCGAGCAGATTGAATACCGTGCGTACGCCGAGCGCACCGCGCACTGCGGACAGCGCTTTCATCGCCGGATGAAAATAAGGCGCGAACAGAAATGTAAAGCCGGTCGCGGCGAAGCACTCGGCCGCCTGGGCCTCGTCGAGCGGCATCGCAAATCCCAGGCACTCCAGC
>Ga0116230_10000801_pt1 | contig 28470 bp, 23 predicted proteins | sample S1TSphfallax_3_FD_88678 | JGI IMG/M metagenome (GOLD analysis project Ga0116230, IMG submission 88678) | Host-associated microbial communities from peat moss isolated from Minnesota, USA - S1T2_Fd - Sphagnum fallax MG | ecosystem: Host-associated > Plants > Peat moss > Unclassified | place... | reverse complement strand
TAAGCAGTTGAAAGAAAAGGGGGTTGCTGCTAACCTTGCCGCCCTTTCGCTGGAGATAGCGGAGCGAGATCAACGCGACATGACGCGTGCCGTTTCGCCCCTCGTGGCAAGCGCGGATTCGGTGCTGCTCGATACGACGGGTCTGTCCGTCGCGGCGGTCGTCGAGCGAGCGCTCGCGATCGTGGGGGACCGGCTTCCGCAGAGCGACTAGCGCCGCGACCATCGTCGGACGGAGCGGACGGACACAGCGAAAGGATCGAGCGATTGGAGTGCGGTACTCAAGGGATGGAGTGCCGTTTTTTTCATCAACCCCTAAGGCACATGGTGACGGTGCAAGGGAATATCGAGCCATTGATTACCCGGCTCACACTAGAGAAAACATGACAGAAAGTTTTGCGGAACTGTTTGAACAGAGCATCGCCAGCCAGCGCATTCGCCCCGGTACGATACTCAACGGCCTGATCGTCGAAGTCGGTCAGGACTACGTGATCGTCAATGTCGGACTGAAGTCCGAAGCCGTCATCCCATCGGAGCAATTCAAGAACGAAAAGGGTGAGATCGAGGTCACCGTCGGCGAGACCGTCGAAGTGGCCCTCGACAGCGTCGAGGACGGTTCGGGCGAGACCCGCCTGTCGCGGGAAAAAGCCAAGCGCGCGCGCACCTGGACCCGCCTCGAAACCGCATTCGAAAAACAGGAAATCGTCATCGGCATCATCACGGGCCGGGTCAAGGGCGGTTTCACGGTCGAAGTCGACAACGTGCGCGCCTTTCTGCCGGGCTCCCTCGTCGACGTGCGTCCCGTGCGCGACCCGTCGTACCTGGAGAACAAGCCGCTCGAGTTCAAGGTCATCAAGCTCGATCAGAAACGCAACAATGTGGTCGTCTCGCGTCGTGCGGTCGTCGAACAGGAATACAGCGCCGAGCGTTCTGCCCTGCTCGATAATCTGCAGGAGGGCGCGGCGGTCAAGGGTGTCGTCAAGAATCTCACCGATTACGGTGCGTTCGTCGATCTCGGTGGTATCGATGGCCTGTTGCACATCACGGACATGGCGTGGAAGCGCGTCAAACATCCCTCCGAAGTGGTCAAGGTCGGTGAGGAGATCGACGTTCGGATCCTCAAGTTCGACCGCGAACGGCAGCGTGTCTCGCTCGGCTTGAAGCAGCTCGGCGCCGATCCCTGGCAGAATATCGCGCGGCGCTATCCGGCCAATACCCGCTTGTTCGGCAAGGTCACGAACATCGCCGACTACGGCTGCTTCGTCGAGATCGAGGAGGGCGTGGAAGGCCTCGTGCACGTCAGCGAGATGGACTGGACCAACAAGAACGTCAATCCCGCCAAGGTCGTGCACGTCGGTCAGGAAGTCGAAGTCATGGTGCTCGACATCGACGAGGAACGGCGCCGCATCAGCCTCGGCGTGAAGCAGTGCAAGGCGAATCCCTGGAAGGAATTCGCGGACAATTACAACCGCGGCGACAAGGTCAGCGGTCAGATCAAGTCGATCACCGACTTCGGCATCTTCATCGGGCTGGCCGGCGGCATCGATGGTCTCGTGCATCTGTCCGATATCTCCTGGGATCTGCCCGGCGAAGAGGCCGTACGCAGCTACCAGAAGGCGCAGCAAGTCGATGCGATGGTGCTCTCGATCGATCCGGAGCGCGAACGCATCAGCCTCGGCATCAAACAGCTCGCGAAGGATCCGTTCTCCGCCTACATCGCCGAGCACCCCAAGGGCTCGATCGTGCGCGGTGTGGTCCGCGAAGTCGATGCCAAGGGCGCGATCATCGATCTCGGCAACGGTGTCGACGGCCAACTGCGCGCCTCGGAGCTGTCACGCGATCGCGTCGAGGATGCGCGTCTGCTGCTCAAGGTGGGCGAAGAGGTCGAGGCGAAGTTCACCGGCGTGGATCGCAAGGGGCGCAGCATCTCGCTGTCCATCAAGGCGAAGGACATCCACGAAGAGCAGGAGGCCATGCAGAATTACCGGACGGATTCTCCCACCGGTACGAGCCTCGGAGACCTGCTCAAAGAACAAATCTCCGGTCAGGATTGAGGGATTGAAGGCATGCGCGGCGGTCCACAGCCGCGCATGTTCTGCGCAATATGATTAGTGATTCGCACGGATCGATAATGACGAAATCGGAACTGATCGAGATCATTTCGGCGAAGCAAAAGCACCTGCCGGCGAAGGACGTGGAGCTCGCCGTCAAGCAATTGCTGGAGATCATGAGCGACGCGCTCGCGACCGGCGAGCGGATCGAGATCCGCGGTTTCGGCAGTTTCTCACTGCACTTTCGCCCCCCCCGACAGGGACGGAACCCGAAGACCGGCGAGGCGGTTGCCCTGGCCGGCAAGCACGTGCCGCATTTCAAACCGGGCAAAGACTTGCGCGAGCGTGTCAACGAAGGTGCGGGCCAGCCGATTCGTGACTAAGAAGCTCCGGGGCTGCGGCCCGTAATCGAGAGGTAAGCATCCGGGCATGACCAAGAAGATCGTCAAAACCGTCGTATTTCCCGTCGCCGGCCGCGGCACCCGTTTCCTGCCCGCGACCAAGGCGAGCCCCAAAGAGATGCTGCCGATCGTCGACAAGCCGCTGATTCAGTATGCGGTCGAAGAGGCGCTGCAGGCCGGTGCCGACACCCTGGTCTTCATCACCGGCAGTTCCAAGCGGGCGATCGAGGACCATTTCGACAAAAACACGGAACTCGAAGCAACCTTGCAGGCCCAGGGCAAGCAGGAACTGCTCGACATCTTGCACGGCATCCTGCCGAGCTGGGCGTCCTGCGTGTACATCCGCCAGCCCGCCCCTTTGGGCCTCGGGCATGCCGTGCTATGCGCGCGTCCCGTGGTCGGTGATGCGCCGTTCATGGTGCATCTCGCCGATGACCTGATCGACGCGCCCGTCGCCTGTCTGAAACAAATGGTCGGCGTGTTCGCCGATCAAGGCGGCAGCGTGCTGGGGGTGCAGCACGTGCCGCGAGAAGACACCGATAAGTACGGCATCGTCTCGCTCGAGCGGCAACTTGCGCCGCGGGTGGGCAGGATCTCGCACATCGTCGAGAAACCGAAGCCCGACAAGGCCCCGTCGAATCTCGCCGTCGTCGGCCGCTATTTGCTGACCGGCGCAATCTTCGACGATTTGGCGCAAATCGGCGCGGGGGCGGGCGGTGAAATCCAGCTCACCGACGGAATCGCGCGCCTCATGACGCGGCAATCCGTCTATGCCTACGAATTCGAGGGCAAGCGCTACGATTGCGGCAGCAAACTCGGCTACCTGCAGGCGACCGTCGAGTACGGGCTCAAGCATGCAAGCCTTGGCCCGGACTTCCGGTCCTACCTCAAAGAGTTCGTGAAAACCCTCTGAGGGGACAAGGCCTCAGCGCGAACGCCCGCGCAGTTGCTGACCACCGCCCTGGCTCGAACCCGCGTTAGCGGGGCGGCCATTCGACGGCCGACCGCTCGCTCCGCGATGATGTTCGCGCCGCTCGCCACCGCCGCTGGAATTCCCGCCGGAACCAGCGCGCGCGCCGCGATGAAACCCACCGCGTCCCTGACCCTGCGGCGGCCGCGGCGGACGGTTGTCCGGCAGCTGTGCCGCTTCGACGATCTGGAACTCAGGCGTTGGCAGCACGGGAATGCTGCGTCGGAGCACGCGTTCGATGTCGCGCAAAAAGCCGCTCTCGTCCGACGAGACCAGCGAGACCGCCGCGCCGCCCGCGCCCGCGCGGCCGGTACGACCGATCCGGTGCACGTAGTCCTCGGGGACGTTCGGCAGCTCGTAATTAACGACATGCGGCAGCTCTTTGATGTCGAGACCGCGGGCCGCGACCTCGGTGGCCACGAGTGCCGTGATCTGCCCGGCTTTGAACATGTCGAGCGCCTTGACGCGCGCCGCCTGGCTCTTGTTGCCGTGAATCGCGGCAGCCCGAATGCCTGCCGCTTCGAGCTGCTGGGTGAGGCGATTGGCGCCGTGCTTGGTGCGCGCGAACACGAGCACCTGCTGCCACTCGCCTTCCTTGATCAGATGAATCAACAAGTGCCGCTTTTGCTCTTTTTGCACGCGGTAGGCGCGCTGTTCGACGATCTCGATGGCTGCGTTGCGCGGCGCGACCTGGATCGACACGGGGTTGTGCAGCAGGCGCTCGGCGAGGCCTCTTATGTCGTCGGAGTAGGTCGCCGAGAACAACAGATTCTGTCGCTGTTGCGGCAGGAGTTTGATGATCTTGCGGATGTCGTTGATGAACCCCATGTCGAGCATGCGGTCCGCCTCGTCGAGTACGAGGACCTGGATCTTCGACAAGTCGACCATGCGCTGCTGTGCGAGATCGAGCAGGCGACCCGGCGTAGCGACGAGAATGTCGCAGCCGCCGCGCAGCGCGCTGATCTGCGGGTTGATGCTCACACCGCCGAACACTTGAAAGGTACGCAGCTGCAGGTACTTGCCATAGGTGCGTGCGCTGTCGGCCACCTGGGCCGCGAGCTCGCGGGTCGGCGCCAGCACGAGCGCGCGCGGGGAGCGGCTGCTGCCGTGCGCGCTATCGGCGTTGAGGCGCTGCAGAATCGGCAACACAAAGCCGGCCGTCTTGCCGGTGCCGGTTTGTGCGCCGGCGAGGACGTCGCGCCCGGTGAGCACCGCAGGAATCGCCTGCACTTGGATCGGGGAAGGCGTGTCGTAGCCCTTATCGGTAACAGCACGCAGCAATTCGGGCAATAGCCCGAGATCGGAAAATGACATTGAAAAATCCTTGCAAAAAATCAGGAGGACTCGCACGACAGAGCTTTGAGGCTCTGCAGCGGTCAGCAGCGAGGGGTATCGAACGAAGTGCGTCGAGGACGGACTGCGAGCAGGAGGTGGCACTGACCGAGTGCCAACCTATGTAGCCAGAGCGGCACCATACAGGTCGTGCCGCCCGGCGTCCAGCGATTTTGGCGGGGTTATTTCGCGTCGTTCGCGTACAACTTGACGACCTCGTAGAGAAACTGACGCCCATCGAGCAGGGATTTGACGCGAATACGCTCATTGAGTCCGTGCGCGTGACTGCCTTCGGCGTCAGTGAACATGCCGGACAAACCATAGGTCGGTACGCCGGTCGCGTTCAGAAAGCGGCCGTCGGTCGCGCCGGTCGCCATCGTCGGAACGATCGCGACACCGGGCCACAGGCTGTCGGCCACTTTGATCACGGGATCCATGATGTGCTCGGTCAGCGGCGGGGGCTGCGACTGCATGCCGGTATCACCGGTCAGCGCGACGCTGATCTTCTCGTCGCCGAGCACGGTCGCGATCTGCTTTTGCACCTCGGCGATCGGCACGCCGGGCAGGATGCGGCAATTGACGTTGGCGCGCACGTGCTGAGGTAGTGCATTCGGCGCATGTCCGCCCTCGATTTGGGTGACGACACAGGTGGTGCGCAGGGAGCCGTTCCAGCCGGGATTGACGGCCCAGAGCCGCTCGACTGCCGCTTCATCGGCGGGATTGGCGAGCACCGCTCGCATGTCGGCGGCAACCTCCGGCGGCACGAGTTTGGCTTCGGCCGTAAAATAACCGCGGGTCGCCGAGTTCAGGGCCACCGGGAAATTGTAGGCGCCCAGCTTGGCAAGGCCGACACTGAGCCGCACGATGGGATTGTTCTTGTTCGGCCGGGAACTATGGCCGCCAACGTCGGTGGCTTCGAGCGCAAAGTCCTGGTAGACCTTCTCGCCTGCCTGGATCTGCAGGGTCACTGGCTTGCCGTCCTTGTCGAGTTCGCCGCCCGCGCCCTCATTCAAAGCGAATTCGGCAGCCAATGCCTGCGGTTGCGTGTTCACCAACCATTGCACGCTGTTAAATACATTGGGCGTCTCCTCGCCGCAGGTCAGGGCGAGCTTGATGTCGCGGCGCGGTGCGAACCCCTCGCGCCGATAGCGGATCAGACTGTCGGTGAACACCGCGGCCATGGCCTTGTCGTCGCTCGCGCCGCGCCCATAAAAAAAGCCATTTTCCTCGATCAGCTTGAACGGATCGCGCTCCCAATCCTCGCGCTTTGCCTCGACGACATCAATGTGGGCGAGCAGCAGAATGGGTTTGGCGAGCCGGTCGCGGCCGTGCAGCACCGCGATCAACGAGCCATCATTGGGCCGGTCCTTGGGCGCCAGGATCTGGGTGTCGGCGAGGGCGATGCCGCCCGCGACGAGCCGCGCACGCATCGCTTCAGCCGCTTTGGTACAACTGCCGACGGATCGCGTGGTGTTGGTCTCGACCAGCTGTTTGTACAGCTCGCGGAACGCCCGCTCGTCGTTCGGCGCCGGCTCCGCGGCGCCGGCGCAGCCACAGGCAACCGCGATGAGCGCTCCGAAATAAGTTCCCACGATTCGTGCGCGTCTCAGACTGTTCATCGTTGAAACCTCTGCTGGCTGTTGGCGAAGCGCTACAATGCCTGAAATAAGAGTTACCTGGAACCGCGATGCCGGCCCCAAAGCGGCCGTTCACGACGAGGAGTTCACCATGCGAGCAGTCCAACCGATCCGTAGCGGCGCAAGACTAGCGAGCCTGCCACGGGCGATCGTTGCCGCCGTGCTCGCGGCCGCGCTTGCCGCCGCCGCGGCGGCGGCCGGGTTCGGTCTGAAGCCCGGTCTTTGGGAGATTCGCATCGTCAAATCCGTGGTCGACGGACGCGACAATACGGCCAGCATCACGGCCATGACCGATCGGATGCAGCAAATGTTGGCCTCGCTGCCCGCCGATCAGCGCGCGATGCTCGAGGCGAAACTCAAGCAGAGCGGCATCGCGCAGTCGAACAACGGCAGCTTTCGGATGTGCGTGAGTGCCGCGATGGCGAAGCTGGACAAGCCCATCATCGACAAGGATGGCCGCTGCCAGCCGGGCGCGGTCCAGCACGACGGCAGCGAAACGCACTACCAGTTCAATTGTACGGTCGATGGCACGACGACGGTCGGCACGGGAACGGCAACCGCGAACGGCGACTCGATTGCGACGCACGTCGAAATGACCGTACAACAGGCCGGCGGCCAGTCGCACACCATGCAGAACGACACTGCACTGTCCTTCATCGGCGCGGATTGCGGCGACGTGCTGCCTGCCGATGCGGCGCGCAGCCCGCAATAGCGCTTACGCGCCCGGCGCGCTAAGTACTAAATCCTGATGAGCCTATGCAAAACGGCAGGCTTCATTCAGTCTTCCGCAGCCATATAGGCCGCAAACGCGTCCCGATGCGCGTCATGCCAGCGCGACAAGGGCGGCCGGCCGAGGATCACATCGTCTGCGCCCCAGCGGATCCGCTTGCGGTCCATCGCCGGTGTCACGTCATTGTCGGGACAAATGATATAGAACCGGTTCTCGGCGACCCCGGATAGCATTTCTGCGACGACCTGATCGGCATGCCAGGCGCCCTCGGGCTTCTCCGCGCGTCCGGTCAGTCCCGTGAACGTGAATCCCGGAACGAGCAGATGTGCGCTGACGCGACACTCGGGCAGGTTGCGCAGTTCGTGCTGTAAGCCCTCGGTGGCCACCTTGACGCCGGCTTTCGAGACGTTGTAGGCGGTATCACCGGGCGGCGTCGTGATGCCTTGTTTCGAACCGGTATTGATGATGAGCGCGGGCGTGCGCTGCGCGACCATCGCGCCGGCGAACGAGTGTATGCCGTGGATGACGCCCCAGAGATTGGTTTCGATGACGCGTCGCCAGGCAGCGATCCCAGCGAAGGCGCCGCCGCCGCCGCCGACGCCGGCGTTGTTCATGAGCACGTCGACGCGCCCGAAACTCGCATAGGCCTGCATCTTCAGCGACTCGACCGCGGCATGATCGCCGACGTCCGCGGGCACGGCGACGACGACACCGACGCCCGGCGTCACGCGCAAGGTTTGCGCAGCTTGCTCCAGGGCCGCCCCGGGCAGGTCGGCCAAGACGAGGTTCATACCGAAGCGCGCAAAGCGCCGGGCCGCTGCCAGGCCGATGCCGCTCGCGGCGCCCGTGATCACGGCAGTAGACCCGATGCCGATGGCGGGATGTTGACTCATAGGATGGAACCTCCTCGAATGGGTGGATGGGCAGGCGCGTGGCATGCGCGCGCTTCGTCGATTGGGTATTCTAGCCGCGCAATGCAAGCCGTATTTCTCGATTACGACAGCGCCTCATCGACCGATCTCGATCTCACGAGCCTGAAGCGCGTCGTCCCCAACTTGACCTTGTACGATGGCTCGAACCCGCGCGAGGTCGCCCTGCGGCTGCGCGACGCCGCGGTCGTGCTCGTCGATCAGACGGCCATTCCGCGCGAGGCGCTGGCCGCCGCGCCGCAGCTGCGCCTGATCTCCCTGGCCGGGACGGGTTACGACAAGGTCGACGTCGTGGCCGCGCGTGAGTTCGGTATCGCCGTGACTCATGTTCGCGGCTACTGCACGACCTCGGTCGTGCAGCAGGTCTGGAGCCTGATCTTGAGTCTGACCCAGCGTCTATCGGCCTACCGGGAGTACGCGACCGACGGCTCCTGGGCCAAGTTCGGACCCGTGAACGTGCGCGCGCAGCCGATCCGCGAACTCGCCGGACGAACGCTCGGCATCGTCGGCTGGGGAGACCTAGGCAGCGGCGTCGCCAAGATCGGCGAGGCCTTCGGCATGCAGATCCTCGTCGCCAATCGCGTCGGCGGCGCGCCAGTGGCCGGACGCGTACCGCTGGACGAATTACTCGCGCGCGCGGATGTGTTGTCGCTGCATTGTCCGCTTACTCCGGCGACGCGCCTGCTGATCGGTACGCGCGAACTCGCGCTGATGAAATCCGACGCCGTGCTGATCAACACGGCGCGCGGCGGCCTGGTCGACAGCGCCGCGCTCGCAGCGGCCCTGCGCTCGGGGCGCCTCGGCGGCGCGGGCATCGACGTGTTGCCGCAGGAGCCGCCCGTCGACGGCGATCCGTTGTTGGATCCGTCGATCCCGAATCTGATCGTCACGCCGCACGTGGCCTGGGCGGCACTCGAATCGCGACAGCGCAGTTTCGACGAGATGGCCGCCAACATTGCGGATTTTCTTGCGGGGGGGCGCAGAGGACGGGTGGTGTGAGAGCACGCTTTGCTGTGCAGCCGCGGCGCTCGAGGGCTCAGCTCCAATCGAGGCTGCCGTGCCCGACGTTCTCCCGCCACCAGTGGGTGAACTGATCGAACAGCTCGCGCACTTCGGGCATGTGATGCACGCCGTACCAGGCCAGCGCGATCAGCACGGCGAGTCCGATGATGCCGTTCCAGGCTTCGATCCAGGCGCCGTGATAGGCCCCAACTGAGTAATACGTGGCACGGCGCATGGAGCGGATCGGCCAGATGATGGCGTTGTAGAGCAATACCAGGGCGATCAGCGCGGCCCAAAATGGGATCTCGTGCGGCAGGCTCCAGCCGAGCAATGCGCCCGTCGTGACCAAGGACAAGAGCGCCAGCAGCCAGCCGATCGTGACGATCGCGAACACGATTCCGAGCACGGCCATGAATGTGCCGCCGATGACATGCGCGAAATAACTGCCCGGTCGCGGTGGTGCGCCGCCAGGCGTCGCTTGAGGGGCGCCGGGCGATGCGCCATACCGCCAGTGCGCGCGCCACTGATCCCGCAGGCGACGGCGCTCGAAGCGCCACTCGGCCCGCATTCGCCGCCAATCGGAACGCCACTGCGCACGCGACTCGCGCCATTCCTGACCTTGCGCGAACTGCGCATATTTCTCCTTGGCCCGTTCGACGAGCGTGCGTGCGTTGAACGGCACACCGTGCGCGGCCGCATGTTCCTCGGATGTGCTCGCATACGGCAGGATGAACATCAGCACGACGTAGGCCAGCAGCGCGAGGCCGCCCGTGAACAGGAACAGCACGACGAAAATCGCGCGCACGAGGGTGACGTCGACCGCGAAATAGGCGGCGATGCCGTTGCAAACGCCGCTGAAGATCGCCCCCTCGCTGATTTGATAGAGCCGCCGCGCAGAGGCGCCGCCGGGTGCGCCGGCGGCCGCGCCGCGGGCCTGCGCGCCGGCGCCGGCCGCGGTTCCCGCGGTGCCGCCACCGTTGGCGGTCGCTGCGCCGTCACCATCGACGGGACCCATCTCCACGATGATCAGGCGGAGTTCCGCGCCGGTGACCACGGTCTTGTGCGGACTCAAGTAGCGTGCGCATTTCTCGCCGATGGCCTGCTCCAAATCGGCGATGATTTCCGCCTTGTCGGGATTTGCGCCGAGCGCTCGCGCCGACTGGTCGAGATAGCTCGACAGCTGCGCATAGGCGTCCTCGTCGAGTTGATAAGCGTTGCCGTTGAGGCTGACCGTGATGACCTTCTGCATGTTCAGCTCCCGAGACTGGAAATCGTCCTGTTGATCAAGGCCCAATAAGCATCCAGCTCCGCGAGGTGAGTGCGGCCGGAGTCGGTGAGGCGGTAATACTTGCGCGGCGGCCCGCTGTCGGATTCCTGCCAGAGGTAATCCACGAGTCCCTCGCGGCGCAATTTGCTGAGCAGCGGATACAGCGTGCCTTCTTGGGTCGCGAACTCGGTATCGGCGAGCCGCTTCAAGATATCGGGTACGTAGACCGTCGCGGCGCTGACTATCTTGAGCACCAGGAATTCGAGCAATCCTTTGCGGATGGGGCTAAATTTCTCGTCTAAGGGCATGCGTGACGAATTTCCGGGGAAGCTACCTTGTAGAATAAAGGTACCAGAATTTGATCAAGAGGGTCAAGACAGGGGTGCCTGCGATACGGAATGCTGCGGAGCGCGACTACCCAGCCATCTGTGCGCTGAATCTTGCAGAGCCGCAGAAACCTGGTCTGCACGGAGTGCCGGACCTGCCGAGCTTACTTAGTTTCCCGATACCAGGGCATCGGCCACGGCCGTCGTCAGTTTGCTGAGGATTGCCTCGAGTTCGGCATCGCTTGCGTTGTACGGCGGCGCGAGAATGATCGTGTCGCCCGCCTCGCCGTCGACGTTGCCGGTACACGGATAGCAAATGAGGCCGTCGCGGAATGCGCGTCCGCCGATGTCGAAACTCAACGCCCGGTCGCACGGGAAGGGCGCCTTGGAGACGCGATCCGCGACGAATTCGATACCGATAAAAAAACCGCGACCGCGGACATCGCCGACCTCGTCGAAGCGGGTGAGCGCCGCACGCAGCGCCGTTTGCCATTCCGCCCCGCGCCGTCGCACCCGCTCGATCAGCCGCTCGCGCGCTATCAAGCGCTGCACGGCGACGCCGGCCGCACAAGCCGTCGTGTGACCCGTGAACGTATGGCCGGTCTGAAAGGTCCCGTGTTCGCTCAAGATCGGCGCCGCGACCTGCGTGGTGCAGAGCGTCGCTGCGAGCGGAATGTAGCCGCCCGCGAGGCCCTTCGCGATCGCCATGATGTCGGCGACGACACCATCGTGCGCGAGCGTGCGCCAAGTGCCGCTGCGCCCCGAGCCGCACATGACTTCGTCGGCGATCATGAGCACGTCGTAGCGGCGGCAGACCGCCTGCATGGCCGCCGCATAGCCCTCCGGGGCCGGTACGACACCGCCGGCCGCGCCGACGATGGGCTCGAAGATGAAAGCGGCGACCGTCTCGGGTCCGCGCGCGAGGATCGTCTGTTCGAGTTCGGCGGCGAGCACCTGGCTCAAGGCTTCGGGAGCCACGCCGACGGGCGGGCGATAGGTGTTCGCCGCGGCGATGAAGGAAACATCGAGCAGGCTGCCCTCGAAGGACTTGCGCCGCTGCGCAAAGCCGGAGACCGACAAGGCGCCCAGCGTATCGCCGTGCCAGGACCGGTCGCGCGCGATGAAATGCCGTTTGTGCGGCAGCCCGCGTGCCGCAAAGTGCTGCAAGGCGATCTTGAGCGCCGACTCGACGGCTTCGGAGCCGCTGCCGGAATAGACGATCTCGGCGTATGCGCCGCCGCATAGTCCGAGTACGGTCGCGCTCAGTTCTTCGAGCGCGGAACTGGTGTAGAGGTAGCGATAGCCGTAGGCGACATCCTCGAGCTGGCGGGTGATCGCGGCATTGACCTCGGGATGCGCGTGGCCGACGCTGAACACCGCCGGGCCGCCGGAGCCATCGAGGTAACGTTTGCCATCGGCGTCGTACAAATAGCTGCCCCGGCCGCGGACGATCCTGGGCAGGTCGGCGACCCCGAAGCCGCTCGCGCGAATCGCGCTCACTTCGCGGCCTGCGCGAGGAACGGTCGCCAACCGCCGAAGTGAGTGATATCCGTGGCGCCCTCTGCGCCATAACCCTCGCAGATGAATCCTGGCACACGCGAGCCGTCGGCAAGTTCCAATTTGCCGATGCCCAGCGGCGCGGGGATACCCGCCACGAACGACCCGAGGTGTTCGGCCGGGACCGCCCAGACTTCGACGTCGATCGGGGCACCCCCGCTGGCCACCCGGATCAACCCGGGCCGGTACGGGGGTCCGCCGGGCAAGGCATAAAAGCGATACGCCGGCGCGGTCGTCGTGCGCCGTAGGAGGTAGGCACCGCGTTCGAGCAGCTGCACGTTCAGCGGCAAGCCCGTCATGTGTGCGCCGCAGACCGCGAGCGGCAGGTAGGCGGGCGCGAGCGTCGGGCTTGCCGCCGTCGCTGCCGCGAGCGGCGCGCCGGTCGCACCGGCAGTCTGCACGGACTCGCGCTGCAAGCGGCCGGCGATGGCGAGCAGCGCGCGTTCCGTGGCGACGGGACCCACGAGTGTGACGCCAAAGGGCAGCCCGTCGGTGCGAAAGCCGGTCGGCACGGCCACCGCGGCGAGGTCGAACAGGTTCACGAAATTCGTGTAGTAACCGAGCGTCGCATTGAGCCGCAGCGGCTCGGCCTCGACGTCGGCGATCTTATAGATCGTGCCAGCGGTCGGTGTGAGCAGCAAATCGACCTGGGTCCACGCGGTCTCGCTCGCACGGCGCAGTTCCTGCAGGCGATATTGCGCCTGGAAGGCGGCGTAGCCGGCGGGCGCCTTGCCACCGCTGATGATCTGACGGGTCACCGGGTGCAGCGCTTGCGGATGTTGTTCGAGGAAGGCGCCCACGGCCGCGTAGCGTTCCGCAACCCAGGGACCTTCGTAGAGCAGCCGCGCCGCCTCGAGAAACGGCGCGAAATCCAGTTCGACACGCGTCCCACCGAGGCTTTCCAGGCGTTTGCCGGCCGCCGCGAACAGCGCCGCAGAGTCCGCGTCGCCGAAAAACTGCAGTTGCTCGGCGCGCGGCACGCCGAAGCGCAAGGCCGGAATCGGGGCATTGCCGAGGCGCCGGGAATAAGCGTCTGCGGTATCGAAGCCTTCCGCTGCCCCGAGCACCGTCGCGGCATCTTCGGCGCTCAGCGCAAAAATCGAGACGCAATCGAGCGAGCGACACGCGGGTACGACGCCGTGGGCGCTCAAGCGGCCGATGCTCGGCTTCAAGCCGAGCAGATTATTGAACGCCGCGGGCACGCGGCCGGAGCCCGCCGTGTCGGTGCCGAGGGCGAAGCTCGCGAGTCCGGTCGCCACGGCAACCGCAGAACCGGAACTCGAGCCGCCGGAAATGTAACGACCATCGAAGCTGTTGCGGCAGGCGCCGTAGGGCGAGCGCACGCCCACCAAGCCGGTCGCGAACTGATCGAGATTGGTCTTGCCGAGCGGAATGGCGCCCGCGGCGATGAGTTTCGCGACGACCGTGGCGGAGCGCGCCGGCGTGTACGCATAGGCGGGACAGCCGGCCGTCGTTGCGACCTCGGCCAGATCGATGTTGTCCTTGATTACGAACGGGATTCCATAGAGCGGCAGGGAGTCCGCGGAGTGCGGCGCGAGCGCCGCGACGTAGCCGGCTACACGCTCGCGCGATAATCGGGAAATCCACACATGGCGTTCTTCGGCGCGATCCGCGCGCCCCTGCACGGCATCGATGAGTTCGGTCACCTGCAACTGACCGCTGCGATAGGCAGACAGCAACGCGGCGATGCTCAGATTCGGGAAAGAGTTGGGCTGGGGACTGGTCGGCATCATTATCCTCGGGCGAGATCGTGGTGCTGCGTTCAATTGGGGCGCAGGCCGCCGGGGGTCGCGCATTCTCGGTGCGTAGCGCGCCGCTTGCGGGGGATTTTTGAGCGAAAGACGGAAACGGCTGTTGCGGCAGTCATCGGATTTGCTACTCTTTTCCTCACAAAATGTGCGTCTAGGGTTCCGGCCTGCCTGCGCAGGTGTCTGGTCCGAGAGAGGCAGTCCTTGAGAGCTTCAAGGATACACGGCGGGATAAAAGCCCGGGAGATCGATGTCGAGGCGGTTATGGCGTCCTCGGGATGATCTTCCGTTCTGGAAATCTAACCCGGGGCTTCTCGAGGAGACTCTAGCGTGATTTATGAAACCCTGATCGACGGCGGCAAACACTGGTCTTTGAGCCTGGGCGCAGGCACGAGTTTACGGCTGGTCGACGAACAAGGCGGTGCCAACGTCGGCATGCTGTTCTATAACCCGCGCAACCTGCTCGAGCGCTATAACGCGCCGGATACCCTGAAGTGCCAGCACACGTTCAAATTGACGCGTGGCCATTGCTTGTACTCCGACATGGGACGGATCTTCTGTTCCATCGTTGCCGACGACGTCGGTTGGCACGACACGGTCGGCGGCAATGCCAACCGAGAATTGGTCGCCGCGCGCTGGGGCGAACAGAGCTATCAAGCGGTGCGCAACGACTGGACGCAGAACGGCCATGACGCGTTCCTCGTCGAAGGCGGCAAGTACGGCCTGGGTCGGCGGGATCTCGCCGCCAACGTCAATTGGTTCAGCAAGGTCGCGATCAGCGAAGACGGCAGCATGCAGTTCGATCCGGGTAATTCCGGTCCCGGGCGTACCGTCGAACTGCGATTCGAGATGGACACGCTCGTGCTGCTGCATACTTGTCCTCATCCCTTGAACCCGGCAGCGAGCTATCCGCGGCGCACGGTGCGGATCAGGCTCGATCGCGCCGCCCCCGCCGGCGCCGACGATTTTTGCCGCAATTTCCGTCCCGAGAACGGCCGGGGTTTCGCCAACACGGAACTGTATCGCGCCGCCCTCGGTGTGAGCGCCAGCGGCAACGTGGGAGCTTGAGCATGCGTCTCACAAGTCCCCGCGAACCCGCTGCCGCCCGCTATCGCCGGATCGTGCCCGCGGGCGAATACTGGATCGAGACCGTGCTGTGCGGCGAGTACCTGCGCATCGTCGACGTCGAAGGCAATCAAGCGGCCGATACGCTGTTCTTCAGTGCCGCCGACACGGCCGAGCGCTATAGCGCGATCGACACGCTGCGCGAGCAGGGCAATGTTTACTTGAGCACGGGCTCGAAACTGCGGTCCACTTCCTGTCGAGTGCTCGCCGAGATCGTCGCCGACACCGTCGGCCGTCACGACACGCTGGGGGGCGCCTGCGCCACGGAGTCGAACACGGTGCGCTACGCGCTCGACAAGCGCACGATGCATGCCTGTCGCGACAGCTACGTGCTCGCGGTCAACACGCACGAACGCTTCGGTCTCTCGAAGCGCGATCTCACGCACAACATCAATTTCTTCATGAACGTGCCGATCACGCCGGACGGCGGCCTGACGTTTGCCGACGGTTTGAGCGGCCCGGGCCACTATGTCGAGTTGCGTGCCGAGATGGATCTCGTGGTGCTGATCTCCAACTGCCCGCAGCTCAACAATCCCTGCAACGCCTACAATCCGACACCGCTCGAAGTGCTGATCTGGCCGGCGGATGTTCAGTAAGGTTCTCGTCGCGAATCGCGGCGAGATTGCATGCCGCATCCTGCGTACGCTTGCACGCCTGCGGGTGGCCTCGGTGGCGGTGTACTCGGAGGCCGACCGGGATGCGCCGCACGTGCGTCAGGCCGACGAGGCCGTGCTGCTTGGGCCCGGGCCGGCGGCGGAAAGCTATTTGCGCGAGGACCGGATCCTTGGCGCCGCGCGCGCAACCGGTGCCCAGGCGATCCATCCCGGTTACGGCTTCTTGAGCGAGAACAGCGAATTCGCCGCGGCCTGTGGCGCCACGGGACTCGTGTTCATCGGCCCGACGCCGGCGCAGATGCGCGACTTCGGCTTGAAGCACCGCGCCCGGGATCTGGCGGCGCGCAACGATGTGCCGCTGCTGCCCGGCAGCGGCTTGCTCACGAGCCTGGATGAAGCGCAGCACGAAGCAGCGCGCATCGGCTATCCCGTGATGCTCAAGAGCACGGCGGGCGGTGGCGGCATCGGCATGACGCTCGTGCGTGCGGAGTCCGAACTTGCCGCGGCGTTTCTCGGCGTCGAGCGTCTGGCGCAAAAGAACTTCAGTCAGGGCGGCTTGTTTCTCGAAAAGTACATCGAGCGTGCACGGCACATCGAGGTGCAGATTTTCGGCGATGGCACGGGCCGGGTCATTGCGCTCGGCGAGCGCGACTGTTCGACCCAGCGTCGCAACCAGAAAATCATCGAGGAGACGCCGGCCCCGGGCCTCGCGCCCGAAGTGCGCACGCGCTTGTGCGAGTCGGCCGTCCGCCTCGGGGCCGCGGTCGGCTATCAATCGGCGGGCACGGTCGAGTACGTCTACGACGTGAACAGCGAAGATTTCTATTTCCTCGAGGTCAACACGCGGTTGCAGGTCGAACATGGCGTGACCGAGGAAGTGACCGGCGTCGATCTCGTCGAGTGGATGGTTCGGCAGGCGGCCGGAGAGCGGCTCGAGCTCGTTCCGCGGCCGAGCTGCGGTGCTGCGATTCAAGTGCGCCTTTACGCCGAGGATCCGGCGCGACAGTTCCGGCCTTCTAGCGGCTTGCTCACGCATGCGCGTTTTCCGGACTCTGTGCGGGTCGAGACCTGGGTCGCCGACGGCACCGAGGTCTCGCCGTTCTACGATCCCCTGCTTGCGAAGTTGATCGTTGCGGGGCCGGATCGGGCGGCGGCACTCGCCGGCTTGCGGCGTGCGCTCGCGGCGACGACCCTTGCCGGCATCGAGACGAATCTCGACTATCTGCGCCAGCTCGTCGCCGATCCCCTGTTCGCCGATGGCGGCATGACCACGCGCGCGCTCGAAGGCTTCGCGTATGCGCCGCGGACCGTCGAGGTGCTCGCCGCCGGCACCCAGACGACGCTGCAAGATTATCCCGGCCGTACGGGCTATTGGCATGTCGGCGTACCGCCATCGGGGCCCATGGACAGCCTCTCGTTTCGCCTCGGCAATCGAGCGCTCGGCAACCCCGACCGGGCGGTCGCGCTCGAACTGACCCTGTCTGGTCCGACTCTCAAGTTCAACGTCGACACGCTCATCTGCATGACCGGCGCGCGCATGACGGCTTCGCTCGACGGCGTGGCCGTGCCCTTTTGGGAGCCGGTCGCAATCCGGCGCGGCCAAACCTTGGTCATCGGGGCCACCGTCGCCGGCGGTTGTCGCGCCTATCTTGCTGTTCGCGGCGGCTTCGACGTGCCGGACTATCTCGGCAGTCGCGCCACGTTCACCTTGGGCAAGTTCGGCGGTCACGGGGGGCGCGCGCTGCTGACCGGCGACGTCTTGCACATCGGCGCGCCGGCACGGGGCGAAGCGCGGCCGGCGCCGCAGCCCGTTCCGGGCGAGCTCGTTCCGGCCATCGGCGAGGAATGGCATATTGGCGTGCTCTACGGTCCGCATGGCGCGCCCGATTTCTTCACCGAAGCGGATATCGCCGCCTTGCTCGCCGCCAGCTGGGAAGTGCATTACAACTCCAGTCGCACCGGCGTCCGTCTGCTCGGCCCGAAGCCGGAATGGGCACGCCGCGATGGCGGCGAGGCGGGCTTGCATCCCTCGAACATCCATGACAACGCCTACGCGATCGGCAGCGTCGATTTCACCGGGGACATGCCCGTGATTCTCGGTCCCGATGGTCCTTCGCTGGGCGGCTTCGTCTGCCCCGTGACGGTCGTGAGCGCGGAACTCTGGAAGCTCGGTCAGTTGCGGCCGAAAGCGCGCGTGCACTTCGAGCTATGGTCGTCCGAGCGGGCGGCGCGGGCGTCCACGGACCAGGAGCGGACGATTGCCGACCTGGCTTCGCCGCCGCAGCCTCAGCCAACGCCGCCGACCCAGCCGACCCAGCCGACGCAGACCGCACGCATCGCGCTGGCCGCGCGCGATCGCAGCCCGATACTCGCGCGCCTCGCCGCGCGCGGCGCGAATCCGGAGGTCGTCTATCGTCGAGCCGGCGATCGCAATTTGCTGATCGAGTATGGGCCGCCGGTGCTCGATCTAGAGCTGCGGCTGCGCGTGCACGCCCTCATGCGCTGGCTCGAGCAGAGCGCTCCCTCAGGGATCATCGACCTGACGCCGGGTATTCGTTCCCTGCAAATTCACTTCGAGCCGCGTGTGCTCGGCGTCGATCGTCTGCTCGAGCTGCTGATGCAGGGCGAGGAGACGCTCGCGTCGATCGATGAGCTCGCGACTCCGACGCGCAGCGTGCACCTGCCGCTCTCCTGGGATGATGAGGCGACGCAGCTGGCGATTGCGAAATACATGCAATCGGTGCGGGCCGATGCGCCCTGGTGTCCGAGCAACATCGAGTTCATCCGGCGCATCAATGGTCTCGAGGACATCGCGGAGGTCAAGCGGATCGTGTTCGACGCGAGCTATCTCGTGCTCGGCTTGGGCGACGTGTATCTCGGCGCGCCGGTCGCGACGCCGCTCGATCCGCGGCATCGCCTCGTGACGACGAAGTACAACCCGGCGCGCACCTGGACCCCGGAGAACGCCGTGGGCATCGGCGGCGCATATCTGTGTGTCTATGGCATGGAGGGCCCCGGGGGCTATCAATTCCTCGGTCGGACCTGCCAGATGTGGAATACCTACCGCGACACGCGCGAATTCACGCGCGACCGGCCCTGGCTGCTGCGCTGTTTCGATCAGATTCGATTCTACGAAGTATCGACGCAGGAGCTGCGCGAATTCCGGGCCGATTTTCTGACCGGCCGCGCGAGCCTGGAGATTCGCGAAGACGTGTTCCGGCTCGCGGACTATCGGCGTTTCCTCGCCGACAATGCGCCGAGCATCGCCGCGCACAAGGCGCGCCAACAAGGGGCTTTCGAGGCTGAGCGGCGCCGCTGGGAGGCCACGGGGCAGATCGGTTACGCCGCGGATCTGCCGCCGGTGCAGGAGGAACTCGTCGACGAGGCCCTGGGTGCGCATTGCATCGGCGTGGCGAGTCCCGTTTCGGGCAGTGTCTGGAAAATACCGGTCCGCGTGGGCCAAGCGGTCAAGGCGGGCGAGACGCTCGTGCTCGTCGAATCGATGAAGATGGAGTTGCCGGTCACGGCGCCCGTCGACGGGGTCATCGAACAACTACGCTGCGCCGAGGGGCGGGCGGTGCAGGTGGCGCAGCTACTGGTGAGTCTTCGCCCCGACGTTGCGGCGTCGGTGGTCCACTGAACGGCCGAGAAGGGAGAATGACGATGCGGATGCGAGCGAAAAAGACGAATTGCGCGAGTTCTTGCCAAGGAGCTTGGCTCAGTCTCAGCGTTGCCCTGGGCTTGAGTCTTGCCGGAGCCCTGCAGCCGGCGCTCGCGGCCGAGCGCACCTCGTTCAACATTGCCTGGAGTATCTACGTTGGCTGGATGCCCTGGGATTATGCCGATCGCGCGGGCATCTTGAAAAAATGGGCCGACAAGTACGGGATCAAGATCAAACTCACGCAGATCAACGATTACGTCGAATCGATCAATCAATACACCGCCGGCACCTTCGACGGTTGTGCGATGACCAACATGGACATGCTCACGATCCCGGCGGCGGGCGGCGTCGATTCGACGGCCTTGATCGTCGGCGATTATTCCAATGGCAACGACGGCGTCGTGCTCAAGGGCAAGGGCAAGACGCTGGCCGCGATCAAGGGCCAGAAGGTCAATCTCGTCGAGTTCTCGGTCTCGCATTATCTGCTCGCACGCGGTCTCGCGACCGTGGGCCTGCGCGAGCGTGACCTGAAGATCGTCAACACGTCCGACGCCGACATCGTCGGCGCGTACGCGGCGCCGGGGACGACCGCCGTCGTCACCTGGAAGCCGCAACTTGCGACCATCCTGGCGAACCCCGACGCACAGCTGGTGTTCGACTCCAGCAAGATCCCGGGCGAGATCTTGGATCTCATGGTCGTCAACACCGCCACGCTCAAGGCTAGCCCTAAGCTCGGTAAGGCGCTCGTCGGTGCCTGGTACGAGACGCTCGCCCTCATGGCGCGCGGCGACGCGCCGGGCACGGCGGCCCAGTCGGCCATGGCCAAGGCCTCGGGCACGGATCTCACGGGTTTTCGCAGCCAGCTCGCGACGACGCATCTGTTCGCGACGCCGGCGGAGAGCTACGGCTTCATCACCGGCGACGCCATCATCAAGACCATGGATCTCGTGCGCCATTTCTCCTTCGACCATGGCATCCTCGGCCAGGGTGCGGCGAACGTCGATGTCGTCGGGATCGAGTTTCCCGCGGGCAAACAGCTCGGCGACGCCCATAACATCAAGATGCGCATCGATCCTGCGTATACCAAGCTGGCCGTGGACGGTACGCTGTGACCGAGGCTTGAGGCATGCGCCGGCTCATCAATCAGCATCCGAGCCGCGGCGGCGCCGTGCTGCTCGCGGCGCTGCCGTTCGTGCTGATCCTGTTCGTGTATCTTTATTATTCGCACGCACGGCTGCTGGAAAACCCCGGCGACAAACTGCTGCCATCGCCCGCGACGATCGGTGCGACCCTGCATCAGTACGCCTTCGAGGAGGACGAGCGCACCGGTGACTACCTGTTTTGGGTCGACACCTGGGCAAGTCTCGAACGCTTGGGTGTGGCGCTCGCCATCAGTGCGAGCTTAGGATTGGTGCTCGGTCTCGCGATCGGCGTGCTGCCCTATGTGCGTGCGACGCTCGCGCCCTTCGTCGCGGCCTTGTCCTTGATTCCGCCGCTCGCGGTGCTGCCGATCTTGTTCATCGCCGTGGGACTCGGGGAACTGGCAAAGATCACGTTGATCATCATCGGCGTCACGCCGATCATCGTGCGCGATCTCGCGCTGCGCACGGGTGAGCTGCCCGCCGAGCAGATCATCAAGGCGCAGACCCTCGGCGCCTCGAGCTGGCAAGTCGTCGTGCGTGTGGTCCTGCCGCAGTTGTGGCCGCGGCTCATCGACGCCTTGCGCTTGACGCTCGGCGCGGCATGGCTGTTCCTGATCGCGGCCGAGGCGATTGCTGCGACCGAGGGTCTCGGCTATCGGATCTTTCTCGTGCGTCGCTACCTGGCAATGGATGTGATTCTGCCCTACGTGGCCTGGATCACCCTGCTGGCGTTCGCAATGGATTGGATCCTGCGCATAGTGCGCGCGAAAGCCTTTGCCTGGGCGGCACCGGACGCCTGACATGACCCAAGTCACCGTCAAGCGACTCTGGAAGAACTACGGCGCCCAAGTCGTGCTCGAGAATGTCAACCTGCATATCGGCGATCATGAGTTCGTGACGATCGTGGGCGCGTCGGGCTGCGGCAAAACCACGTTCTTGAAAATGCTGCTCGGTATCGAGACGCCGAGCAAGGGCGATTTCCTGATCGACGGCGAGCCGCTGCCCGCTGAACCGGGACCGGATCGCGGGATCGTATTTCAGCGCTATTCGCTGTTTCCGCACTTGCGCGTCATCGATAATCTGCTGCTCGGGCTGGAGCTGCGCGGCGCGCCGCTCGCCGGACGACTGTTCGGTGCACGACGCCGACGGGCGCGCGCACGCGCCGACGAGTTGCTCGAGGCCGTGGGACTACACGGCTCAGCCGACAAGTACCCGCGGCAACTCTCGGGCGGCATGCAGCAGCGGCTGTCGATCGCACAGTCGGTGATCTGCGAACCGAAAATCCTGTTGTTGGACGAGCCCTTCGGCGCGCTCGATCCGGGGATCACGGCCGACATGCACACGCTGATCCTGCAGCTGTGGAACCTGCACAAGATGACGATATTCATGGTGACCCACGATTTGCAGGAGAGCTTCGAACTCGGTACGCGCTTGCTCGTGTTCGACAAGGTGCGCCACGATCCCCAGTCACCGGAGGCCTTCGGCGCGACGATCACCTATAATATTCCGCTCAAGGGTCACCGCACACCCGCGAGCAATGCCGTCCCATCGCAACCCCGGTCTCCAGAGGAACACTCACCGTCATGAGTCGTCTTTTTTCACCGCTCGCCCTCGGGCCCTTGCACTTGAGCAATCGCATCGTCGTCGCACCGATGTGCCAATATTCCGCGGAGCAGGGCTCGGCGAGCGACTGGCACATCATGCATCTGGGCCAATTGGCCATTTCCGGCGCCGGATTGCTGATCATCGAGGCGACCGCCGTGGCGGCGGCGGGACGAATTTCGCCGGGCGATCTCGGACTCTACAGCGATGCGAACGCCGCGGCATTGGCGCGCGTGCTGGCGGCCATCCGCCGTTACGCCCCGACGCCGGTGGCGGTGCAGCTCGCGCATGCCGGACGCAAGGCGTCCGTGCAGGTGCCTTGGGCCGGTGGTCGCCAAGTCGCGCCCGGTGACACGAACGGCTGGCAGACGCTTGCCCCCTCGGCACTCCCTTTCCAGCCCGGTGACCGCGCGCCGCTCGCGCTCGACCGCGCCGGGCTCGCGCAGGTCCGCGAGCAGTTCGTCGTGGCGGCGCGCCGCAGTGCCGAACTCGGTTTGAACGGGATCGAATTGCATGGCGCACACGGTTACTTGCTGCATGAATTCCTCTCGCCGCTGTCGAATCAGCGCGACGACGAGTACGGCGGCTCGCACGAGAATCGCATGCGCTTTCCGCTCGAGGGGTTCACCGCGGTGCGCGAGGCAACACCGGCGCGCATGCCGGTCTGGATGCGAATTTCCGCGAGCGACTGGGTCCCGGGCGGATGGGATCTCGAACAATCGGTCCATTTCTCGCAAGCTCTAGCGGCGCGCGGCAGCGCCGCGATTCACGTCTCGAGCGGCGGTCTGTCGCCGCAGCAGGCGATCCCGCTGGCGCCGAATTATCAGGTGCCGTTTGCGGCGCGCATCAAGTCCGCGGTGTCGATCCCCGTCATTGCGGTGGGCTTGATCACCGAACCGCTGCAGGCGGAGGCGATCTTGAGCGCAGGCGAGGCGGATGCGATCGCGCTTGCACGGGCGATGCTCTACGACCCGCGCTGGCCCTGGCACGCAGCCGCCGCACTGGGTGCGCGCGTCTGGGCGCCGCCGCAGTATCTGCGCAGTCAACCGCGCGAATTGAAGGACTTGTTCGAATCTTCCTCAGGTCCCTAGGAGGCGACCGATGGCGGTGAATAATCCAAGCTTTTTCGATAAATTGACGGCGGCCGCCGGCCAGCTCGGTTTCGTGTCCGTGCTGGCGATCTTCGGCTTGGCGGTAGGCTGGTTCTTCACCAACACCTTGGTGACGACCATGGGACCGCTCGAGCACGATGTGCACTTTTTCAATCTCGCCGATGCGATCGCGAACCCGCTGCGTTTGTTCGTCGGTGGCGATTGGACCGTGGGCACCGTGGTCTTCACGCTGGTCTGCATCACCTGCCTGCTCGCACCCTTGGCGCCGCATTGGAACGGCAATCGCGCGCTCTGGCCGGCCTACCTCGCGCCCTTGCTGCTGATGTTGATCGTCGGTCTGATTCTCTATGTGCATGCCTCGCAGGATTTGTTTTCGACGCCGGACCATGCCGATGCCGTGAGCCGGGATCTCGTGCGTCTCGCCAACGATCTCGTCAACAGGGGGGGCGAGCTGGTCGCACGCCACGTCTCCGTGGGACTCGGCGGCTATCTCGCCGCGCTCGGCAGCCTCGCGCTCGCGTTCCGCGGTGTTCGGCTCGTGCGCCCGTCGCCAAGCTTGGCAAGCTTGAGGTCCTGACGCGGGGCAGGGCAGGGCGAAGAACAGCGGCGCAACGCGGGCACCCGGCGTCCTCAGCCGGCGAGTTTTCGTTCGCGTCGCCGGCGGTGCAGAATCGCTTCGGTGTAGCCGTTCGGCTGACTCCGAGCCTGGAAGACGAGATCGCAGGCCGCTTGAAAGGCCACGTTGCGCGCGGGATCCGCGCTCATGGGGCGATAGCCGGGATCGGACGCGTTCTGGCCGTCGACGACCACGGCCATGCGATTCAAGGCATCCTGCACCTGCGCCGGCGTGCACACGCCATGGTGCAGCCAATTCGCCACGTGCTGGCTCGAAATGCGCAAGGTTGCGCGATCTTCCATGAGCGCCACGTTGTAATGGTCGGGGACCTTCGAGCAACCGACGCCGAAGTCGATCCAGCGCACCACGTAACCTAAAATGCTCTGCGCATTGTTATTGAGCTCTGCTTCGATCTCGGTGACCGTCCAATCCGTCGCCGGCGCGAGCGGCGGCGTCAAAATGTCGTCGAGCCGCGCGCGCGGCCGTGTCGCGAGGGTCGCCTGTACGCTGGCGACGTCGACCGCATGGTAGTGCAAGGCATGCAGCGTGGCGGCGGTCGGCGAGGGTACCCAGGCTGTATTTGCGCCGGCGCGTGGATGGGCGATCTTCGTGCGCAGCATCTCGGCCATCTGATCCGGCATCGCCCACATGCCTTTGCCGATCTGGGCCCGACCGCGCAAACCTGAACTCAGTCCAATGTCGACGTTCTGGCGCTCGTAGGCATCGAGCCAAAGGGCTTTCTTGAGTTCGCTCTTGCGCGGCACGGCAGCCGCTTCCATCGACGTATGGATTTCGTCGCCGGTGCGATCGAGAAAGCCGGTGTTGATGAATACGACCCGATGGCGCGCCGCGTGGATGCATTGCGCAAGGTTGACCGTCGTGCGGCGCTCCTCGTCCATGATGCCGATCTTGAGCGTATACCGCGGCAGCCGCACGAGATCCTCGACCTCCGCGAACAGCCGATCGGCGAACGCCACCTCCTCGGGGCCGTGCATCTTCGGCTTGACGATGTAGATCGAACCGCGCCGGGAATTGCGCGGAGCCTCGGCAGCCCCAGTCGCCGCGAGATCGTGTTTGCCGATCAGCGCGGTCACGACCGCATCAAGAAAGGTCTCCGGAATCGGCTCCTCGTCGAGTGTCACGGCATCGGTCTGCATATGATGGCCGACGTTGCGCGCGAGCAGCAGGCTGCGTCCCGGCAGGCGCAGCTCGCCGCCCGCGGCGGTTCGATAGCGCCGATCGGCATGGAGGCGGCGTTGGTAGGTCTTGCCGCCCTTGGCAACGTCGGCATTCAAGCTGCCGTCCATGAGTCCCAGCCAGTTGCGATAGACGAGCAGCTTGTCCGCGACATCGACCGCGGCGACCGAATCCTCGAAGTCCTGGATCGTCGACAGGGCGGCTTCGAGCACGACGTCGCTGACGCCAGCCCGGTCCGTGCGGCCAATCTCGTGCGTACGGTCGATGTGGATCTCCACATGCAGGCCGTGATGTACCAGCAAGATGAGCGTCGGTATTGCGGGCTCTCCCTGGAAGCCCTGGAATGCGGTCGGGTCGCGCAATCGGGCAACCCCGTCGGCCGGCAGCAGCACGCTGAGTCCCGCGGCGTCGACCCTGAGCCCAAGCGCGTCGCTGTGACTCGCGCCCTCGAGCGGAAAATACTCGTCGAGGAACTGCCGTGCGTAGGCGATCACCTTCGCGCCGCGCACGGGGTTGTAGCCCGCGCCGCGTTCCGCGCCGTCGGCCTCGTCGATGACGTCGGTACCGTACAAGGCATCGTAGAGACTGCCCCAGCGCGCATTGGCCGCGTTCAAGGCATAACGCGCGTTGTTGACCGGCACGACCAATTGCGGTCCCGCGATGGTCGCGATTTCCGCGTCGACGTGATCGGTATCGATCGTGAACTCGTCGCAAGCGGCAGCCAGATAGCCGATTTCGTGCAGGAACGCGTGGTAGGCGTCGCGATCGAAATGCGCACCGGGGTGCTCGCGATGCCACCGGTCGATGCGCGCCTGCAGTTCGTCGCGGTGCGCCAACAGTGCGGCATTGACGGGCGAGAGGCGCGTGATCAGGCCGGCAAAGCCTTGCCAAAATAGACTTTCGTCGAGTCCGGTGCCCGGCAGGACGTCTCGGTTAAGGAACTCGTAGAGCGACGGATCGACGCCGATATTGCCGATCGAAACCAGCCGGTTCACTTGATGCTTTCCTGTATGATCTCGGGTCGGCGAAGTGTAGTTGGCTTGGCCGCAAATGGCTATGTTAAGTGGGGATGGCACCATAAAATGACTCAAAGCCTCGGCGTGCAGACCAGTCCGGAGCAGTCGGTTCGCGCCGATGATCTGCGCATCTTCGTGTTCGGACTATTTTTCATCTTTGGCGGGATCACGAGTCTCAATGACGTGATCATCCCGAAGCTGAAGTCGCTGTTCACCTTGAGCTACGCCGATGTCATGCTCGTGCAGTCGGCATTCTTCGCCGCTTATTTTGTCATCTCGCTCCCGGCCGCGGCGATCGTCGAACGCTTGGGCTACATGCGCACGGCCGTGGTCGGACTGATCGCGATGACGGTCGGTTGTCTGCTGTTCATCCCGGCATCGAGTTCCGGCGTATTCGCGATGTTCTTGTTGGCTTTGTTCGTGCTCGCAGCCGGCATCACGATCGTCCAAGTCGTCGCCAATCCTTTGATCTCGATGCTCGGCGCACCCGCCACGGCATCGAGTCGGCTCACGTTTGCGCAGGCGTTCAATTCCGTGGGCACGACCGTTTTTCCCTATGTCGGTTCGCAGCTGATCCTGGGCTCGATTGCGACCACGGATCCGAGCCGGCTCTCGGGCGATGCGCTCACGGCGTTTCGCAGCGTCGAGACCCGGGTCATCGAACAAACCTACCTAGGTCTTGCGCTCGCGATCCTGGTCGTCGCCGCCGTGGTCTGGTTCCAGCGCAATCGGCTCAAGGAATCCCCGGTGGTGCCCGGCAGGTTCCTCGAGGCCTTCACACTCCTCACGCGGCCGCGCTTCGCCTTCGGCGCCTTGTGCATTTTCTTGTATGTCGGCGCCGAGGTCTCGATCGGCTCGGTCTTGGTCAATTACCTCATGCAATCCAGCACCCTGGGCCTCTCCGCCGAGGCGGCGGGCGAACACGTGCCGTACTACTGGGGCGGAGCCATGGTCGGGCGCTTCATTGGTGCGTACTTGCTGCGCGTCTTCGCGCCCGGCAAAGTGCTCGCCGGCGCGACGGGCACGGCGATCGTGTTGCTGCTGATCTCGGCCAACACGGTCGGTCTCAGTTCCGGCTGGGCCTTGCTGGCCGTGGGGCTTTGCAACTCCATCATGTTCCCGACCATTTTCTCGCTCGCCTGCGCGGGCTTGGGCGTGCGTACCGCCGAAGGCTCGGGGATCATTTGCATGGCAATCGTCGGCGGTGCGATCGTGCCGCTGATCACCGGCCACGTCGCCGATCTTAGCGACTTGAAACTGGCACTGGCGGTGCCGGCACTCTGTTATGCCGTGATTCTCGCGTTCGGCTGGTACGCACGTAAACCGCTCTGATAGCCCGGTGAGAGACTCGCGCACGCGGGACCGCGCGGCGAGCACCGGCACCCGCGCACGAACGGCGACGAATCATGCTGCGTCGCGCGCCGGGTCGGTGGCCTGCAGCCGATCGCGCTCGCCCTTGCTGAGCACGCGCGGGCTCACGACGGGTTCGCCGGTGCGCGGGTCGAAGAAGGGCGTGCGGCGATAGCTGCCGTCGATGCGCGCGCGTATGACCATGGCGCCGAAGCGTGCGATGCCGGCGATCAAGCTGCCGCGCGGGACCCTCACGGTCGTCTTGGCGTTCTTTGCGAAACTCCACATGCGCACCGGGCCGAACGCGGCATCGAGGGACACCGCACCGTGCTCCAGGCAGTCGTGCAGCAGACCGACGAAGGATAGCCGGTGATTTGCGACGGTGTTGCCGATCGGTGTCTGGCAACACTGGGCGTACCAGCGCAGCAGACCCTTGGGCGAGAGGCGCATACAGGCCAGGGAATCCGTGCCCTGCGTGAAGCTCAGGTGCGCCGGAATCGTTTGCACGACATCGGATCCGCCCTGGGCATCCAGCGTCGTCTGTGAACTGCCGAGAAAATGGGCAAACGCCTGGCAATCGCGGCAGTAGCAGATCACGCGATTGACGCGTTCGGGATGCGCGACGAGTCCGCGCAGCGTGCCGCAGCGGCACTGCAGAGGGTGGGTCCGCGATGCTGTCCGTGTCATTGCCTTGCTCTCCCATGGCGTCGCCAAAGCGCTGCTTGCCGAGGATTATACCGACCCACGTGCCGTACGCCCGACGCGCGCGCCTGCTGCGCGCGCGTGCTGCGCGCGCCCTTGTATGCCGCGATCACGCCCCAACGCTGGTACGGGAGCTCAGCCGCGATACAACCGGGGGATGGACCATGCCGGAGCAACAGTTCAAGCGCCTACTCGTTGCCATCGCCGATCCCGCAACGGGCCTGGGAAAGGCCGCGCGGCGCGCGGCCGCGCTGGCGCACAGGACCGGAGCCAGCATCGAGTTGTTGCATGCCATCCCCGCGTCGATGTCCGCGGGCATGGCGCATGCGTATGCGGAACACTTTACGCGCTGGGAGTTCGCCGAG
>Ga0116230_10000798_pt1 | contig 28514 bp, 29 predicted proteins | sample S1TSphfallax_3_FD_88678 | JGI IMG/M metagenome (GOLD analysis project Ga0116230, IMG submission 88678) | Host-associated microbial communities from peat moss isolated from Minnesota, USA - S1T2_Fd - Sphagnum fallax MG | ecosystem: Host-associated > Plants > Peat moss > Unclassified | place... | reverse complement strand
GCAGAAGATAATAAAAGTATTAACGACGGAGGCATTAACCAAAATGAAATATTATTCAATCTAGGAAATGCCATATCTGGTGCTCCTATCATTATTGGAATAAAAAAATTACCAAAACCTCCTATAAGTACAGGCATTACCATGAAAAATATCATAACAAAAGCATGTCCTGTTATTAATACATTATATAATTGATAATTTTCACATAAAAAATGATTACCTGGTCTTGCTAACTCCATTCTAATAAGAACAGACATCGCTGTACCTATTACACCAGAAAAGGTTCCAAATAGCATATATAGTATACCTATATCTTTATGATTAGTAGAATATAACCATCTAGATAAAAAACTATACATACAGTATTAATATGTTACTTTCTAAATAAAATGTAGAAAGATTTATTTTTTTTTTTAAACTAGCTAACTTTGGGTTATTCATATAACAAAAATTTTATAAAGTTTTAATATTGCAAAGCTAAAGGACATATTAGTTAACAATTTTCTTGTCTTATAATTATTTTTGTTCCAGCCGCACGTTCCCGTACGACTACCTTGTTACGACTTCATCCTAGTTGCAAATTCTATAATCTCTTAAAAGTACAGTTACATTAAATATTATATCAAACAGAGAATTAAATATTTTTTATAATCGTTTTTTTAAGTCTCAAACAAAACTCACTTCCAGCATGTGACGGGCGGTGTGTGCAAAATCTAAGTACATATTCACCGCAACGTGATGATTTGCGATTACTAGTGATTCCATCTTCATGCAAACGAATTTCAGTTCACAATCCGGACTAAGATATTCTTTTAAGATTAACTCCAAATTTCTTTATCGTATAACTTTTTGTAAATACCATTGTAGCACGTGTGTAGCCCAGTTCATAAGGGCCATAAGGACTTGACATCTTTCTCACCTTCCTATAGCTTATAACTATCTGTTTTTTATAAGTAGTTTTATTATATTTCTAAAATAAGATACTAACATAAAATAAGAGTTGCGCTCGTTAAAGGACCTAACCAAACACCTCACGGCACGAGCTGACGACAGCCATGCAACACCTGTATAGTCGTATTATGAGCATCATTTGTCATGCTGCTAAACATAATAAAATTTCTTAAATTATTCTAGACTATATGCAAGAACTGGTAAGATTTCGCGCGTATTATCGCATTAAACCACATGCTCCACCACTTGTATAGATTCCCGTCAATTCCTTTGGGTTCCAATCTTGCGATCGTACTTCCCAGGCGGAATGTTTAACGCGTTAGCTTTATGCCAGATAATATCCCAACATTAACATTCATCTTTGACAGCATGGACTACCAGGGTATCTAATCCTGTTTGCTCCCCATGCTTTCGTTCCTCAACGTCAGTAATTAATATAGATAACCGCCTTCGCCTACGGCATTCCTTTATAAATCTACAGATTCTACCCCTTCTTATAAAATTATGTTATCCTCTATTAAACTCAAGTATATAACTATTAAATGCCGCTATGAATAAATCCATAATTTTACATAAAATTCAATTATACCATCTACAAACCCTTTACGCCCAATCATTATGGATAACGCTTGCTCCCTTCGTCTTACCGCGGCTGCTGGCACGAAGTTAGCCGGAGCTTCTTCTTTAACTAATGTCACTATCTTCATCAACGAAAGAACTTTACAACCAATTTTAAAAGACTTTTAAACCTTTTAAAATCTTTTGTGCCTTCCTCATTCACGCAACATCGCTGGGTCAAGCCTTCGCCCATTGCCCAAGATTCCCCACTGCTGGCTTAAAGCCTGGACCTTATTTCAGTTCCAGTGTGGCTGATCGTCCTCCCAGACCAACTAAAGATCATCGGCTTGGTTAGCTGTTACTTAACCAACTACCTAATCTTATGTAAATTCATTTCAAAGCAGTGTTATACCTTTTATTATATCGAATTTTATTCGATACTTTGAAGTAGATATTTACTTATTACTCACCCGTTCGCCATTTTTTTAAACATTCGACTAGCATGTGTAAAGCATGTTGCCAGCGTTCATCCAGAGCCAGGATCAAACTCATTTAAATCACGGTTGTTAATTTGCTCAAATCACCTTGAATAATAACTAAATCATCATACATAAAAAAATATAAAAAATAGATTAAGTATTTTACTTAGTGATGAGAAATAACAATAAGACCGAATATCTTGACCGAGTATATAGGAATAGTCCTTATTATAATAAGGACTATCCTTTCACCGCTACTTCTTGTACTATAGAAATATTACCTCTTATTCTATAATATAAGATTAGTATAGCCAATCCTATCGCGGACTCTGCTGCTGTTACTGTTAATACAAAAAGAGAGATAATCTGACCTGTTAGGTCATCCATATGTACAGAAAATACTAAAAAATTTAAATTAACACTTAAAAGAATTAGTTCTATACACATAAGAATAATAACTATACTTTTATGATTATAAAATATTCCTACTATACCTAAAAGAAATACTATTGTATTCGTATATATTTGAATAGACGCCATATTTTAAAAGAAAGTTGATTCTCATTTAAAGCTTTTTGTTTTAACAATCTTTTTTCTTCAATTTCATTCTTTAATACAGTGTAATAAATATCTAAATCTGTTAACTGTTTGTGAATAGAAGATCCTGTAATATTACTATAAGATATATATCTTTTTTTATCATCTAGATATTCTTTTGTTATTATAGCCTCAATTTCAATGCATCTATATATTTGTGCTCTTAAAAGACCATTAACAGGAACTTTCCAATTTTTTCGACCATAATCCTCTATTTTGCCAGACAATGGAATTATTACAAGTAAAAATAAAAAATAATAAAATGTGGCAACTTGTCCAATTTCAGTATAAGGAGATTCAACTGGTTTTTGTCCTATCCAACCTAAAATAATAAAATTTACAACCCATATCCATAAAAAAGTAGAATAAATTTTTCTAAAATGGCCACTTCTTATTTTAGTTGTATCTATAAATGGCAATAAAAATAAAACCAAAATTGCTGCAATCATTGCAACTACTCCTGCTAATTTATTAGGAAAAGATCTTAATATAGCATAATCTGGTGTATAGTACCACTCTGGTGTTATATGAGCCGGAGTTGATAATGAATTTGCTTCTATATAATTATCTGGATGACCTAATATGTTTGGAAAATAAAATATAACTATAGCAAATATAAGCAAAAAGATTTGAAGAGCAAATAAATCTTTTATAAAAAAATATGGATAAAATGAAATACTATTTACTTTATGTGTTAAACCTAAGGGACTTGTAGATCCAACTCTATGAAGTAATACTAAATGTAAAAAAACTACTCCACATATTAAAAATGGAAATAAGAAATGCAAACTAAAAAATCTATTTAATGTTGAATTGCCTACAGCAAATCCTCCCCATATCCATTGAACTATTGATTGACCAACTTGTGGAAGTGCTGAAAATAAATTTGTAATTACAGTAGCTCCCCAATAACTCATTTGACCCCAAGGTAATACATAACCAATAAATGCAGTTGCCATTGTTAATAGAAAAATAACAATTCCACTAAACCATAATGCTCTCTTAGGATATAAATAAGATCCATAATATAAACCCTTTAATATATGAAAATAAATTACAATAAAGAAAAAAGAAGAACCATTTGCATGGGCATATCTAATAAACCACCCACCATTTACATTTCGCATTATATGTTCTATGCTATCAAATGCTAAGTTAACTTCTGGTGTATAATGCATTGATAAAAAAATTCCAGTAACAATTTGAAGAAGTAACGTTATTCCAGATAAAAAGCCAAAACTCCACGAATAATTTATATCTTCTGGAGTTGGATAACTTATAAGATGTGAATCAATTATAGAAATTATATCATCACGATTAATTCTAGTTTTTAGTTTATTTTTCATAGTTTTTTTAAATTGCTTATGTAGACTTTGTGTCTAATTCTTTAGCTATCCAGCTTGTAAAGCGATCAACTGGTACAGCTCTCACAACTATAGGCATAAATCCATGATTTATGCCGCAAATTTCACTGCATTGTCCATAATAAGTTCCTTCTCGTTTTATATAAATTCCTGTTTGAGATAAACGCCCTGGACAAGCATCAATTTTTATACCAAATGAAGGAACTGCCCAGCTATGTAGTACATCCGCTGCTGTCACTAAAACTCGTATATGTGTATTTATTGGTAATACAACTCTACGATCAGATTCTAATAATCTTAAAGCTCCTCTGTATTTTAAAACTTCATTTATTGGAAGCATATAAGAATCATATTCTATAACTTGACCTTTATCCATTGTCACAAAATCTGAATATTCATAAGTCCAATACCATTGATGTCCAATAACTTTCAATGTAATTATTGGATTAATAACTTCATCCAAAGAATATAAAAGCGAAAAAGATGGAACTGCAATTATTAATAATATTAAAGCTGGTATTACTGTCCAAATTATTTCCAAAACACTGGAATGTGTAAATATATGAGAAATAGGATTTACTTTCTCATTAAATAAATTTATAATTCTATATAAAATCCAAAATACAAAAGTCCCTATAACTACAATAAAGAAGGTTAAATAATTATGAAAATATATCATACCTTCAAAAGTTGGCGTTGCCGGATCTTGTGTTAATAATTGCCAAGATTCAGCAGCATCACATTGAATAAAATTATTTTTTAATTTAAAAATCATATTTTTAATATGCCCTATGTTGGAATCGAACCAACATCTTTATAAAAGAACAAATTTTAAGTCTGTCGCGTCTACCATTTCCGCCAATGGGGCTAATAATAATTCTCTTTATTATAAATAACTAAATATAAGATTTTGTAACATTTTTCAATAAATGTATTTTTTAAGGGATAAACAACGGGATTTGAACCCGCAACCTTCAAAGCCACAATTTGACACTCTACCACTTAAGCTATGTCTACCTTACTTTTTTATTAAATTTTTTATTTTTATTATTAATTTATCTTCTTCATTTTTTATTTTATTTCTTAATTCAATTATCTTATAAAAATATTCTTTTATTAATTTTAGAATATTTTTTTTTTGCTCAAAGTATATACTTTTTAATTTAGATATATAATAAAAAACTCTTTTGATAATTAATTTTCTAAAATATATTATCAAAAAAACAGTTGTATAATCTTTAATATCAAAATTAGAGAAAAAATTATGAAAAAAAAATATATATATAATATATGTAATTATAGAAATTATTATATATCCTAAATATGTAATAACATTTCCATTTTGCAGTTTTCTAACTTTATATACAATATTATTCAAAATATTTACTATACCATGCGGTCCTATTAATTCCAAAATTCCCCTATCTAAAGATATATAAACAAATTCTAAACTCGTATATAAAACATTTTGTGTTATATACAAATTATAATAATTATCAAAATTATACTTATTAAAAATTAAGGTTTGAAAAACAAAAAAAAGTTTATTATTCTTTGATGGAGGTACTTTTCTAATTTTTTCTAATACATATTTAGGTATTTCTTCATCAATTACAGGTGAAACCTTTTTTTCAAGCTTTTTTTTATAATTAAAATATCCAACTGAAATAAAAGACATTACAAAAAATATTATAGCAGATAATAATTTGTATTCTGTTGAAGTAAATTCTATTTCAGATATATAATAGTTATATGGAAATACAAAAATAGCAGATCCCCAAAAAGTGGTTCCAGTTCCAATAAATAATTCTTTAAATAAATATCCACTAAAAATAGTTAAAATACATAAAATTATTAAAGGAACTAGTATTATCCAAGAACCTTCATGAATATTAAAAAATATTTTTTTACTCAAACGAGACTGTGTACTATTAATTGTTTTATATAATAATATATCAGAATAAATAGAAGTAAATATAGCTGCAAATAATCCTACGGTATAAGCAAAAATAGATAAAGTTGTTTGTTTAGAATAAAATAAAGCTAGAATAATATCTTTAGAATAAAATCCAGATGTAAATGGATAAGCACATAAAGCAAGACACCCTATTATCATAATTGTACTTGTAAAAGGTAAAACATAGTATAAACCGCCAATTTTACGGATATCTTGCTCATCTCCTAATGAATGAACAATAGAACCTGCTCCTAAGAATAATAATGCTTTAAAGAAAGCATGATTATACAAATGAAACATTGCTACATCATATCCAGAAAAACCACAAGCGGCAATCATATAACCCAACTGACTACATGTAGAATAAGCTATTATTTTTTTTATATCTCTTTGAAATATAGCTACCGAAGAACCAAATAATGCTGTAAAAGATCCTATAAAAACAGCCATATTTAAAGCAAACGGAGAATATTCAAATAGATAAGAACATCGCACAATTAAAAATACTCCAGCTGTAACCATTGTAGCTGCATGTATTAAAGCAGATACTGGAGTAGGACCTTCCATTGCATCAGGCAACCAAGTATGTAAACCAATTTGTGCAGATTTTCCCATTGCTCCTAAAAGCAAAAAAATACATATAATATCTATTACTGGAAGTTCTTTTGATTCAATTACATAACCCTTTTCATAGAAAATAGAAGGTTCTATTAGAGTAAAACTAGGAGTAGTATAAAACTGTTCTGTTGCGAAAGGAGTTAAAGTAAAAACTATATTATAATCTAAACTATCAAAATTATAATATATTAAAAACATTGCCAATAGTAAAAAAAAGTCACCAACCCTATTAACTAACATTGCTTTAATAGCTGATTTATTTGCTTGAATTCTATTAAACCAAAAATTAATTAGTAAGTACGAAGATAAACCAACTCCTTCCCAACCAACAAACATTTGCAAAAAATTACCCGCAGTTACTAATATAATCATAAAAAATGTAAATAAAGATAAATAAGACATAAATCGAGGTACATGTGGATCTTCTCTCATATATTCAATCGAATATAAATGAACCAAAAAAGATATACATGTGATAACAACTAACATAATAGAAGTTAAACTATCAAAATAAAAGTACCAATCCACTTGTAAAGTATCTACATATATCCATTTTGAAATAGATATAACATAAATATTCCCTGTAGATATAATATCATAAAGTAATAGTAATGATATTATAAAAGTACAAAATAGTAAAAAAGTAGTAACTATACATACTCCTATTTTTCCTAAAAATTTTCCGGCTAAACTACCGCTTAAAAACCCTAAAAAGGGCATTATTATTATTATAAAATACATATTAAATATTTAATATATTGTTGTGAAAATTTTCTAATTTCTTAGTTTTAATAAATATATCTAAAGAAATTAGAAAATTTTCACATAAAATTTCGTCTGAACAGAAAGCCAATATTTCATTTAATCCAGGAATACTTGTGCTATTAATGAATATTCTATATTTAAATGAAGAATATTTATGCTTTAAACACAAATATTCTTCATTTTTTAAATTTTTATCTACTTTCTCTATTATTCCTAAATTTATCATAGATAAATTTTCATAAATATCTTCTAAATTAGTAATTGAGTATTTAAAAGTATATTTATCCCAAAAAGATTCTAATAAAGCCGAATTTAAACTTTTCTTTTCAAAATAATTATTATTTAATTTAATATAAGGTCGATTACCATATAATAAATAAAATACAAAATATATTACCTTTAAGAATTCTTCAGACAATTCAATCTTATAATCTTTAAAACTAGATAATCTAATTGTATAGGTTAATTTTTTAACAACTGGAAGATCATAAACATTATTTGAAATATATTTATTCATTAAATCTAAATTTGATAAGTATTTTGCCATACCGTAATTTTTCTTTATTGATAACTTAGATATTTTATGCATATTTAAATATTATTAAAAAAAATATTTCATTAGTTAAATACTTTAATGTATGTGTTATGAAATATGGATAAATACCTCCAAATATTGTTAATATCATTAATGGTATTAAACACAAAAATTCTTTCAAATTTAAATCTTGAAAAAGAAAAATATAATTCTTTACATTTCCATAAATCACTCGATTAAGAAACCATAAAGAATATACACCACAAAGAACAACATTTAATGATGCAAAAAAAGCTGTACTATGAGAATTTTTAAAAATTCCCCCTAGAATTAAAAATTCTCCGACAAAACTACTAGTTCCTGGTAATGCAATGTTTGCCATTGTAAAAATTAAAAAAAATATTGAAAATATTGGCATAAATATGACTAAACCTCCATAATAATGTATAGAACGTGTGTGATATCTTTCATACAATATACCAATTAATAAAAACAAAGCTGACGATACAAAACCATGACTTATACTTTGAAGAATTGCCCCTTCAATTCCCATTACATTAAAACTAAATAAACCTAAAACTACCATATTCATATGTGCAATAGATGAGTAAGCTACAATACGTTTCATATCTGTTTGATGTATTGCTGCTAAAGATCCATAAATTATTCCACATACTCCCAAAAAATAAACCATAGGTGAAAAAAAAAACGATGCATCTGGAAACATTAGTAAATTAAATCTTATCAAACCATAAACTCCTAATTTTAAAAGAATACCAGCTAATAGAACAGATCCCACAGTTGGAGCTTCAACATGAGCTTCTGGTAACCAAATATGAAAAGGAAACATTGGAATTTTAGTTGCAAACGACAGAAAGAAAGCAAACCAAAGGTATTTTTCAGACTCTTCATCAAACTTAAATTCTAATATTTTTAAAAAATTAAAACTACCAACTATATTATAAATATAAATAACGGCAGCAAGCATCAAAATAGAACTACATAATGTATAAAAAAAAAACATATATACCGCACGAATTTTTCTTTCTCTTGATCCCTGCATCCCTATTAAAAAATACATGGGAATTATTATTGCTTCAAATGATATATAAAATATTAATAAATTTGAACATGTAAATGTTTCATATAAAAGAAATTCAATTATAAATAAAGGTATTGTTATTGCCCTAAAATTTAAATTATTCCAAATAGATAATATACATATTGTTAATAATAAAGATGTTAAGTACAAAAGCCAACTAGTTAATAATTCACAAGATCCGATATATTGTATTTGAAATGGATCTTTAAAAACTAAATCGATTATACTTAAGATATGGATAAATATAGCACAGAAAAAACTTATTAATTTCAAATTTTTTAAATAATTTTTTTCAAAAAAAAATTCAAATGCAAATGCCAACAATGGAATAATTATTAAAATAAAAGAAAAAAATAATATCATATATATAATCAACGATCAATTTCACCAAATACAATATCTTGTGTCCCAATTACAGTAACAATATCTGCTATCATATGACCTTTAGACATTTCATTTAATGCTTGTAAATGATTAAACCCCGGTGCTTTTATTTTACATCTGTATGGTTTATTAGTTTGATTTGAAATTAAATATACTCCAAACTCTCCTTTAGGAGCTTCTGTACAAGTATAGGTTTCTCCTGAAGGAATTGTAATCCCTTCGCTATAATATTTAAAATGATGAATTAATGCCTCCATAGAAGTTTTCATCTCTTTTCTAGAAGGAGGGCTTATTTTAAAATTATTAGATTTTATCGATCCAACATTTATTTTATTTATAAGTTGATTTATTATTCTCAAAGATTGTCGCATCTCTTCTATCCTAATTAAGTATCGATCATAACAATCCCCATTTGTTCCAACAGGAATGTCAAATTCTAACTCTGAATAAACTTCGTAAGGTTGACTTTTTCTTAAATCCCATGGTATACCAGAACCTCTAAGCATTACTCCACTAAATCCCCAAATAATAGACTGATTCATAGAGACTATACCAATGTTAACCAACCTTTCTTTCCATATTCTACTATATGTTAAAAGTTCTTCCATTTCATCTAATCTCAATCCAAATTGATTTATAAAAAGATATAAATCATCTAATAATCCAATTGGAATATCTAAACTTACTCCACCAGGACGTATATAAGCAGCATGCATTCTGGCACCAGAAGTTCTTTCATAAAATTCCATTAATTTCTCTCTTTCTTCAAAGGCCCATAAAAATGGAGTCATAGCTCCAACATCCATAGCATGACATCCTACTGCAAGTAAATGATTTAAAAGACGTGTAATCTCTGCAAAAAGAGTCCTTATTATTTGAGCTCTCCTTGGTATTTTAATTTTTAACAAATTTTCAATAGCTAAAGAGTACGTCTGTTCTTGACACATCATAGAAATATAATCTAACCTATCAAAATAAGGAAGCGCTTGTAGATAAGTTTTATATTCAATTAATTTTTCAGTTCCTCTATGAAGTAAACCAATATGTGGATCTGCACGTAATACGACTTCTCCATCTAGTTCTAGAACTAATCTTAATACTCCATGAGCTGCTGGATGTTGAGGACCAAAATTTAATGTAAATACTCTTAATTGTTTGGTTAATGCTTTTTTTTTTAATAACATAAGGTTTTAGTTTATATTTTATTGTTCCCAAGGTGCATCAAATGTAAAATGCCTATATTCTTGTGATAACTCAAGAGGTTCTATAACTATACGTTTTTTTATAATATCGTATCTAAGTTCTACATATCCCGATAAAGGAAAGTCTTTTCGCATTGGATATCCCTCAAATCCATAATCTGTTAAAATTCTTCTTAAATCAGGATGTTTTATAAAATAAATTCCAAAAAAATCCCAAATTTCTCTTTCCCACCAATTTGCACTAGAATATAAATCAACTACACTTTCTAATGGAGTCACTTCATTTATAAAAACTTTGACTCTAATTCTACTATTAAATTTTATACTTAATAAATCATAAACTACTCCAAAACGATATTTGTTCATCTGTAAATCTATACCAGAAAGGTTAGATAAAATAGTATATCTAAATGTTATATGATTTTTTAAACAATATAAAGAAAAAAATAGATTATAATATGACACTACTAATATTATATCACTATTTTTTTCTATATAATACATTATAGGAATAGTTTGATTTATTATATCGTACTTTCTCAAATTAACTAAATTTTTTTTCATAAAATATAAGAGTTAATATGTGTATCTATAGATAGTAAAAATAGATATTCACTGCTTAATAATAATAATAAAGGATAAAAAAACAACATTATTATCAAAACAATCAACAAACTATATAATAAATAGCAATAATTTAATTTATTATCAAAATATACAGGAAAAATTTGTAAAGTATCTTTAACATTTGGTTCAAAATACATTAATTTAATTAATCGTATATAATAATAAACAGATACACTACTTGTTATTATTAAAAAGATTGCTATTTTAACAGCTCCATATTTTATTACTTCAAACAAGATAAAAAATTTTGACAAAAATCCCACTAAAGGTGGAATTCCACCTAAAGAAAGTAAAGCTATTAATAAGTTAAAAGACCAATATTTATTATAATAAAACAGATTTGTAAAATGTGAAAGATGTAATGATTTTATTGAATTAAATTTAGACTGAAATAAGTAAAAAGAAATTATATGTCCCCATAACAATAATGAAGTTAATAGATATATTATTAAATAAAACCATCCAAAAAAATATCCTTCATAATTATTAATACTTATAGAACAAATTATAAATCCTATTTGACCAATAGAACTATAAATAATTAATCTTTTTATTCGTTTTTGACCAAAAGCATATAAAGTTCCAATAAAATTAGAAAACATACCACAACAAATTAAAAAAATAGAAAATATCATATCAGGTGTACTAGAGAACCATCTAATTAAAAAATATATTATGCCAATTTTTGGAATAGTTGATATAATTATAGTTGATGTAATAGGTGCTCCTTCATATACATCTGGGGCCCAGATGTGAAAGGGCGCACAAGTTAATTTAAACAATAAAGTTGATAGTATAAACAAACAACCTAATATGTAAATTATATATAATTCATTACTATATAAGAATATTCCACAATCTGATATTATTAAATGTATATAAGGCAAAGATAATGTTCCCATAGTACCGTATAACAATGATGATCCAAATAAAAAAATTCCTGATACTACTGAACCCATTATAAAATATTTTAATCCTGATTCAACAGAAAATGTAGAATTTTTTTTAAATGCAGATAAAATATAAAAACATAGAGATTGCATTTCCATTGATAAATAAAAGGAAATTAAGTCTCTTGAACTTATCATTAAAAACAAAGACAATATTGAAAAAATAAATAATATTAAATACTCAAAATGATTAAGTTTTTGATAAATATAAGATTGTTTTATAATATATAAAACGATCCAACTAAATATTAAAACAATAATTTTTATATATATTGTACTTAAGTCATTAAAAAACAAGTTATTGGAGAGGGATCCGTAAAAATTTGTATTTAATAATATAAGTGTACATGCTATTAATATAAAAGATATTTGAGAAATTAATTCACTATCTATTAAAGGAACATTGTTCTCTTTTTTCATCAAAAAAACAACGTTATATATTAACAGAAATAAAATAGAAAAAGATAAAAATGTTTCTAAACAAAAAGATTTAAATAACAAATTATCCATAAAGATTTTATTTCAAAAACTTTATTATATAATGACAAAAATAGGACTTGAACCTATAACAAATAAATCATGATTTTACTACTCTACCATTGAGCTATATTGTCTTTATAAATGGAAATAACCGGACTTGAACCGATAACAATATGTATGCAAAACATATACTCTACCAATTAAGCTATATCCCCAAAGTTTATTGCGGATAAAGAGAATTGAACTCATATCTTCTGCTTGGAAGGCAGATAATTTACCTTTAATATATATCCGCTTTAGTTAAAATTTATTAAAAAAATAATAATCAATATCATCTTTTGATAATAAATATACATCTTCTTCTGATAAATCATGATAATCTTTAATTATTATTATTTTACCAAGATAATAATCTAATTCTATAAAAGGTATAATTAGTGTAAAACCTTGTCTCTTTTCGCGATTATAATTAGTATTTTTTAAAATGCTAAAATCTAAATCTATAATATCTCCTTTTTTTAAAAAAATAGATTTATTACATATATTATTATTTACTTTTATAAGAGAATTATACATCGCTTGATGACATTCTATAACTGAAGAAAAAAAGTTAAGTTCTTTTAACAAAATTTCTAATTTATATAAAGGTTTACAAAAACTTTTACGTATAGTTTCAAAGTGAGACAATTTTCTTAAAAGAATATTTGAAAAAAATTTAGTATTAAACACATCTTCATATTTCAAATATATTTTTATATTATTTATTCTTTTAAAAAAGTGATGTCTTTTCACAAATTTTGTTCCTATTGTATGAACTTTTATTTTTGTAGAATCATTATATTCTATTAAATTTTCAGAATTTTCTATATCTAATAATTTAGTTTGAATCATTTTCTTTACAATATTCCACTTAGATTTTTTAAATTTTAAAAGTCTAGTAGGCATCCTTGACAATTCTATTTTTAAAGAACTATATACTTTGTAATTTTTAAATTTTCGCATGTGTTTTATATATTTTATTTAAAGCTGATATAATAAATAAAATAAATTTTATTGGATTTGTTGAAATAGAAGTAGGAAAAGAATACATTTCTGCATAAGTTTTTTTATTTGATGGATAAAACGTAAAAAGAAGACAATTTTCTTCATTGTATAAAATTTTAAAAAGATCTATATGTTTCATTTTACAATCAAATTGTAATATAATAGTATTTTCTCCAGGGAAACGTTTTTTAAGAGAATCCAAAATATTTGAGTGAATTATAATTTTTTTATTCAATGATGTATTTTCTAATATTTTCTGAGTATAAATCAAAAAATTTTCTGATCCAACAATAAATCTAATTTTTGAGTTATCTTCTTTTATGTACTCAATACAAATAGAAAATAATTGTTTTAAACAAATATTTAAGTATAATAAATTACTATAGTGATTTATTATAGATATATATTTTAGTTTTGTTTTTTTTTTTCCTATTTTGTAAAAAACTATTTCGTAATCTAGTAAGTTTTTCAGAAAAATTAAGTTTTCTATGTTCATTTTTTGAATTCTTTTAATAAAATTTTCTCTCTTTTATAATAAAATCCTTTTCCAGTAAAAATATTCATATTTCTAAGTTTTTTTATTTTGGTAGCAAAGTTTCCTACTTCAATTGGATCTGAACTTCCTATCAATATTTTATTTTTTTTAATTTTAATTCTATAAAATTCTTTGTTAATATCTAAGAAAATTTTATGACTATATCCTAATCTTAATTCTGTTTTATTTAAATTATTTGAATTAAATAAAACTCGATAACCCAAACCCTTTAGACGTAAAAATTTTCCATAAATTCTGTTTTTACTATATTGAATTAAATTTTTATAAAACAAATCAAATTCTTTATGTATAAATTTATTAAATGGAATAATATCTATCAAAGTTATGGATATTGTATTTTTGGAAATGGAAATTTTAGTTTTCTCCGGAATTTTAAATAATTTATATCCTTTTATATTGCTTTCTATTGCAATATATTTTGTAAAGTTTAATTTGACACAATAAATATTAAATTTATCTAATATGAAGATATTTATTTTTTTGTTTATACACATATAAATAATAAAATTCCTCCTAATTTTTGTTTTTTACAATCTAATGAGTTTAATATACCTTTTGAAGTAGAAAAAACAAAAACAGATTGTTTTTCAGAAAGTTTGTAAATTTCATAAGTTTTTAATCTTATTTCTCGAGATGGTTTAGAGATTATTTTTAAAGATAAAAAAGGAGTTTCATTGTCTAAATATCTTAAATAAATATTTAGAAATGAATTATAAGTTCCTTCTTCTTTAAAATAAGACAATATTAGTCCTTCTTTATATAGACTTTTAATTATATTAAGAGTTAAATTATTTGAAATAATTCTTACATGATTTTTATTTAATTCGTAAGCATTTTTTATTTGTGATAAAGAGTTAATAGTTGTTGTATTCATAATATTAATAGTATAAATTTAACTTTAAATGTCTAAAGACGGATTTGAACCATCGACACATGGATTTTCAGTCCATTGCTCTACCACTGAGCTATTTAAACAATATTTTATATATGTATTCTAGAGGATTTGAACCTCTAACCTATAACTTAGAAGGTTATTGCTCTATCCATTAAGCTAAGAATACGAAAAGGAAGTGTTAAAGTTTTATTGCAAGTTTTTTAATGTAAATAAAACATATTAAAAATGTAACATATCTATAATATTTCTTTTAAATTTTTTAAATATTGCGTATAATATTATGGTTATAATATTGTACTATTTAAATATATTCATATAATTTATTAAAAAAGTTACAATATTAAGAATAATAAAAGTGTTACTAAAAAGTTAAAAGTCGAAATGGTGAAATTGGTATACACACTAGGTTTAGGCCCTAGTCCAGAGATGGGTATGGGTTCAAATCCCTTTTTCGATAATAAAAATTAAATAAATGTGTAGCTCAGCGGTAGAGCAGTGGTCTTTTAATCCAAAGGTCCTGGGTTCAATCCCCAGCACATTTAAATAAAAAATAACTTAGTACAATGATAAATTTTCAATTTAATATTCCAAAAAGCAAATTAAACAAAAGAATAAAACAGCTAACTAAATACACTATTGGTTTAACAACCAAATTATATTTATATAAAAAATTTGGAATTAATATAAAATATATAAATAAAAGCCCTATATATAATAAATTGATATATAAGAAGTTATTAAAACATATAAAAAAGATCAAAATCTCTACAAAGAAACAACAATTTTTAGACAAAAAAAAAAATATTCAAAAACTTATAGATTCAAAAACTTATTTAGGTTTAAGACATAGATCTAAATTACCTATTCGTGGTCAAAGAACAAAAACAAATGCGAAAACGCAACGAAAACTTAAACATTTCTAAAAAAAAAATTGACAAGAGTTCATCTCATTATATATTTATTACAATAAAAATAAATAATATTTTTATTTTATTATCAGATATAAAATTAAATAAAACCTTATTGTATAGATCTTCTGAAAATTATAAAATAAAAGTATCGAAAAGAACTATGAAAGAATCTTTAAAATATATGATAAGGTTATATATTAATGAAATTCAAAAAAAATTTTTAAATACTATAGATTCATTAGTATTGCGAATTGTTGCTCCTATAACATTAAGACGAATAATATTAGATTTAGTAAAATTATTTTTTCAAGTTCAAAAAGATAAAAAAAAAATTAGATTAGAAATAATACCTAAAAAATGTTTTAATGGATGTAGACCTAGAAAAGCTAAACGAAAAAAACAACGTAACATTATTATGTCCAGACTATTAATGGAAAGAAGAGGTGGCTGAGTGGTTGAAAGTGTTGGTATGCTAAATCAAAATACAAAACTTTTGTATCAAGGGTTCGAATCCCTTTCTCTTCAATATTAAATTATAATATGTTTATTAAATTAATAATTATAGTAATTAAAATATTTGTAATAATTGTTCCACTTTTAATTTCTGTAGCTTATTTTACATTAGCTGAACGAAAAATATTGGGTGCTATTCAAAGAAGAAAGGGACCCAATGTAATTGGAATTTATGGACTGTTACAACCTTTATCCGACGGATTTAAATTATTTGTAAAAGAATCTATATTATTATATAATTCTAATAAATTAATCTTTATTTTATCTCCTATATTAACTTTTATTGTAAGTTTAATGGGATGGGCGGTAATACCATTTGGAAAATATGCATTATTATCAGATATAAACGCTGGTATGCTTTATATATTTGCTACATCATCTTTAGGAGTTTATGGAATTATTATGTCTGGATGGTCTAGTAATTCTAAATATAGTTTTTTAGGGTCTTTAAGATCAACTGCACAAATGGTTTCATACGAAATATCTATTAGTTTTATTATAGCGACAATTGTTTTATGTTCTGGTTCATACAATTTACAACTTATAGTAAATTCACAAACAAAAATTTGGTTTATAGTTCCTTTTTTACCTCTTTTTTTTATATTTTTTGTATCCGCATTAGCTGAAACTAATAGACATCCTTTTGATTTACCAGAAGCAGAAGCAGAATTGGTTTCTGGATATAATGTAGAATATTCTGCAATGGGCTTTGCATTATTTTCTTTGGGAGAATATGCTAATATGTTAATGATGTGTTCTGTTAATGTAATTCTTTTTTTGGGTGGTTGGTTACCTTTAGTAGAAATTTTTATAATTCCATATTCTTTTTGGTTTGGTATAAAAATTTGTTTTTTTGTAATTTTATATGTTTTTTCAAGAGCAGCATTACCTAGATACAGATATGATCAACTAATGGCTTTAGGTTGGCAAATATTCCTACCTATTTCATTATTTTATTTTTTATTTGTAGCTATTTATTTATATTCCTTTAACTACTTACCTTATTAGTATAATACATTTCTTTTAGCTCAATGGTTAGAGCATACGGCTGTTAACCGTAAGGTTGTGGGTTCAAGTCCCACATGGAAAGTTTTATTATATGCCTACAATAAACCAATTATTAAAAAGAAGTCGAAGAAAAAAAACTTATTTAAATAAAAGACCCGCATTAATGAATAACCCTCAAGTAAAAGGTGTATGTGTGAAAGTTTTTATAAGAACTCCTAAAAAACCAAATTCAGCATTACGTAAAGTAGCAAAAATAAAATTATCTAATAAGCTTAAAGTGGAAGCATATATTCCAGGTAAAGGACATAATATACAACAATATTCAGTAGTTCTTATTAGAGGAGGACGAGTTCCTGATCTTCCTGGTGTTAAATATCATATAATACGTGGAAAATTTGATTTAAAAGGAGTTAATGATAGAATAAGTAGTAGATCAAAATATGGTGTTAAAAGAAAAAAAAAATAAAATAGATAAAAAAGATTTTTTAAATAATGAATTTTTTATGATTTATAATCTTTTATTAGGTTTTTTAATAAAAGATGGTAAAAAAATAAAAGCATTAAAGATATTAAATAAAGTTTTTTTTTTAGTTCGGAAAAATTTAAAAATTTCAGAAAGAGAAATTCTTTCTCATTTATTTCAAAATTTAGGTCTTTCTATAGAATTAAGAAAAGTTCATTTGTTTGGAAAAACACATTATGTTCCATCTCCTATAACTTTAAAACGAAAAATATATCTCGTAGTTAAAATTCTTATTTCTTCTGCTCTTAAACGTTCAAAGAAATTACCATTTTATGAAAATTTAAGTGACGAAATTATATCAACAGTAGAGAAAAAACCTTGTGACTCTTTGAAAACAGTGTTAGAAATAATGAAATTAGCTCTAAAAAATCGATCTAATATTCATTTTAGATGGTAATTTAAATTTTATGTTGAAACTATTATATACATCAGAAATATTTATTAATTTTAAAGGTCAAATTTGTTTTACAGGTAAACCTTTTCTTAAAAATTTTTCCAAAATTTTTAAATTAAAAAACAGGCTTATAGCTCAGCGGTAGAGCATACGCCTGATAAGCGTAATGTCAGTAGTTCAAGTCTACTTAAGCCTAGTCTAAAAATTTAAATATGTCTATTAACATAGTAAAAAATAAATATAAACATGGATATCATCTTGTTGATTTAAGTCCTTGGCCTTTATTAGGAGCTTTTTCAGCATTTATTTTTTTATTTGGAGCAGCTTTATATTTGCATGGATATATTCTTGGTAATTTATGGAAGTGCGGATTATTTTTAATTTTATTAGTAATGTATGGATGGTGGAGAGATGTTACAAGAGAAAGTACTCTAGAAGGACAACATACAACACTAGTACAACGTGGATTAAGAATAGGAGTTCTATTATTTATATTATCGGAAGTAATGTTTTTTTTTGGATTTTTTTGGGCTTTTTTTCATTCGAGTTTTAATCCAAATCCTTCAATTGGAGGTATATGGCCACCTGCTTTTATTGTTACATTAAGTCCTTGGAAAGTACCTCTGCTTAATACAATAATTTTATTGTCTTCAGGAGCTTCTGTAACATGGACGCATCATGCTTTAGTAGCAGGTTTTAAAGAACAAGCAGTGTGTGCTCTTACATTAACTATTTTGTTAGCAATATTGTTTACATTTATACAAGTATTAGAGTATATTACTGCGGAATTTTACATTTCAGATGGTATATATGGATCAGTTTTTTACATGGCAACAGGTTTTCATGGTATACATGTTTTTATAGGTACTTGTTTTTTAACAATTTGTTTAATAAGGTTATATTATGATCATTTTACTAGACAACACCATTTTGGATTTGAAGCAGCTGCTTGGTATTGGCATTTTGTTGATGTTGTATGGTTATTTTTATTTATAACTATATACTGGTGGGGTTCTTAAAATATATAAAATAAAAATTATGATATACACAGTTTTCGAGCCATATATTATTTATGATTTATTTGATTTTCCAATAATAAAACATTTTGGTTTTCATTTGTATTTTAATAATGCAGACTTAGCCATAGCAATTGTTATATTATTAGGTATTTTTATTTTTTGGTTTTCTTTAAATAGAAAACATTTAATGTTATATGTAATTCCACATGCATGGCAATCTTTTATGGAACATATGTTCTTTATAGCTGAAAGTATAGTAGAACAAAATATATTTTCACTAGAAGATGCACGATTAGCTTTTCCATTATCTTTTTGTCTATTTTTTTTTATTGCATTTTTAAATTCAATAGGATTAGTTCCTTACATTTTTACAGTAACAAGTTCTTTTGTAATAACATTATTTATATCTTTTTCTTTATTTATAGGTGCAAATATAAGAGGAATTAATTTACATGGAAAGCATTTTATTAGAATTTTTTATCCAGAAGGAACATCTTTTGAAATGGCATTGTTATTGCTTCCAATAGAAATGGTTTCTTTTATGGCAAAACCGTTAAGTTTAGGTTTAAGATTATTTGCTAATATGGCTGCGGGTCATATATTGTTAAAGTCATTAGGTGGATTTACATCTTTATTAGGACAATCCATGGGACATTCTTTTTTTTTTACACTTATAAATATGCCACTTTTTTTCATATTTGTCTTATTATTTTTGGAATTAGCAATTGCAGTTATACAAGCTTTTGTTTTTGCAACATTAGTTTGTATGTCAATAAATAACGCTGTAGAATTAGAATAGTTAAATTCTTACAGTATGATATAACGTAAACTCGAATAAGAACTTATCGGTTATATCTGTTGGAACCATAAGATACTGTGCATCTGGGAAACATGGTATTAAAAATATTTATGTGCAATAAATGGATACCTTGATATTAAAAGTAACAAAGTTGTGTAATGCATTAATTAAATGAAAAATATTTGTAAAGTTTAATTACTTAAGAGAAATTTTCTTTTGAAGAAATCATTAATTGAGTGAAGTAAAACATTTCAGTAACTCAAAAAAAATCAAACGAAACTTCGTTAGTAGTGGCGAGCGAAAACGAAAAGACTTAAAACATTTTTTTTTATAAAAAATATACCATAGAAGGTAGTAGTCCTGTATTGATAAAAAATTTTGTTGTTATATAACGAATTATGATAAATTTGTTATAATTGGGAAACTATTCTCAAGTCTTAAACTTTTAATAATCGATAGTGAACTAGTACCGTGAGGGAAAGGTGAAAAAGATCTTTTATAGATTTAAAAGAATTTGAAATTTATTGCATACAATCTGTTGGAGCTTTTATTAAAGTGACAGCGTACCTTTTGCATAATGGGCCAGTAACTTTATATTTATAGCAAGTTTAATAATAAAGAAGACGTAGTAAATACGAGTTTTAATATAGCAAAAGTTATAAATATAAGACCCGAAGCTGAAGTGATCTAATCATGAACAAGTTGAAAAAATTGTGGAAACACATTTTGGAGGACTGAACTCGTATCTGTTGCAAAAGATTGGGATGATTTGTGATTAGGAGTGAAAGGCTAATCAAACTCAGTGATAGCTGGTTTTCTGCGAAATATATTTTAGTATAGCCTACAAAAAAACTAATGGGGTAGAGCTCTTTTTGAATAAGGGGAATTTATTCATTTTACTGAATTTAAGAAAACTTCGAATACATTAATTTTTTTTTTGTGGAGTCAGACTATAGGCGCGAAGGTTTATAGTCAAAAGGGAAACAGCCCCGATTAATTACTAAGGTCTTTAATAAAATTCTAAGTGTAAAGAAGGCATTAAAACAAAAACAATTATTAAATAGGCTTGGAAGCAGCCATTTTCTAAGGAAAGCGTAACAGCTCAATAATCTAGTTTTCTTGTGTCGACAATTTTATAAGTCTTAAGAATTTAGCCGAAGTAGTAACTATGTTTATTAGGGTAGCAGAATATTTGGTAAGTTTATGAAGATATTTTGTAAAAAATATTGGAGATATCCAAAGAAAGCATGCTGGCATTAGTAAAACAAACAATGTTTAATCATTGTCGTTAAAAATCTAAAGTATTCGATTTAATACTTAATAGAATCGAAAAAACAAAATCGGTCCCTAAGATAAAGCACTATTGTTAATATTGATGGGATTATTATCATGACAAATTAAGATAAATATTATTTTTAGTTAAGAAATAAAAAAGTATATTATTAATTTCTGGAAATAGTGATAATATAAAAACCGTACTTTAAACCGACACAGGTAGATTAATAGAATATATAAAGACGTTCAAGAGAAGCATGTTAAAGGAACTCGGCAAAATAACTCTGTAACTTAGGAAGAAGGAGTGAACTTTTAGGGAAACCTAAAAAGTTTGACACTAAAGAGAAAGAAACAACTGTTTACCAAAAACACAAGTCTCTGCTAATTTGAAAAAAGATGTATAGAGACTGACACCTGCCCGGTGCTGTAAAACGAAATGATATTGCAATTGCATTTGATTAAAATTCCAGTAAACGGCGGCTGTAACTCTAACGGTCCAAAGGTAGCGAAATTCCTTGTCGGGTAAGTTCCGACCTGCATGAATGGTGTAATGATTTCTTTACTGTCTCTAACATGTACTTGGTGAAATTGAAATGTCCGTGAAGATGCGGACTATTTGCAGTTAGACGGGAAGACCCCGTGCACCTTTACTATGATTTTGGGTTGTGAAATTAAACAATTTGTGTAGAATAAATGGGAGTGTAAACAATAATGAAATACCATTCTTATTATTTAATTTTACTAATTATTATTAAGACAGCTTATGAACGGTAGTTTGACTGGGGCGGTCGCCTCCTAAAGAGTAACGGAGGTGTGCAATGGTAATCTCAGATAAATTTTTTTATCGTGGAGCTTAATGGCATATGATTGCTTAACTGTAAGATTGACAAATCGAACAGAGACAATAAAATGTCGGCCATAGTGATCCGAGAATTTTTTATGGAAAAATTCTCGCGCAACGAATAAAAGGTACGCCGGGGATAACAGGCTGATGGTCTTTGAGAGTTCTTATCGATGAGACCGTTTGGCACCTCAAAATGGGGGCATAATTAAAAAAATGTTAATTTAGCTATATGCTGGAAAATCCGAAGTAAAATATTATTTAAATTGATAAAAAATTTTAAATAAAATGGATAATCAGCAGGGAAGTATTAAACCCCTCAACGACTATACGCTGAACAATGTAAAAATTGATGATATAGTCTGATCTTTTAGGTAACTAAAAGAAAAATATTTTTATTATAAATGAGAAAAAACAAATTATTTAATAGTGTAAAACTTGATTCTTTTCAAGAAAATATAATAATTGGATCACTTATTGGAAAAAGTGGAGAATTTCAGAACTTTAAATCGGGTCTTTGGTATTTTTCCATAAATCATTCTTATTTTGACTTAGTTTATTTTAATTATAAAAAATTATTATTAGGAAAAGTGGTTGAAAAATTATCTTTTGAAGGTACTTTTGATATATCAAAAAAATTAAGTTTAAATACAAAAACTTCAAAGGATTACGATTATCTTGTAAATCCTTTTTATAAAAGAAAGAGAGATGGAACTCGTAGCTTTTCAATTCCTAGTGATATTGAAAATTATTTTAATATGCAAATTTTAGCATATTGGTATATGGATCAGGGCTATATTTGGGATATAGGAGAAGAAAATACAATTGCTTTACATTGCAAAGGTTTTTCCACCTCAGATATTTGTCGTTTAAAAAACCTTTTAGAAAAAGAGTATAATTTGGAAGCTTTTTTACGAAAAAAGGATTCATATAAAGTTCTTGTTATCTCCAGTAATTCATACTATAAAATATTTAATGATTTTGTTTCTTTAATACTTCCTACTATGTATTATAAATTACCTGTTAAAGGAAAAAGAATTTATTTAGATGAAAATATATTTAAATTTATAACTAATAGGAAAGTATAATATTTCTCGTTTTAAAATTGTATTATATTAACAAAAATGCGATGTCGGCTCATCGCATCCTGAAGCTGAAGACGGTTTCAAGGGTTCGGCTGTTCGCCGATTAAAGCGGTACGTGAGCTGGGTTCAGAACGTCGTGAGACAGTTCGGTCCCTATCTGCTGTAAATGTAGAAAATTGAAAAGAGTAAATTCTAGTACGAGAGGACCGAATTAAGTAAACCTCTGGTGTATCGATTGTTTTTTCAAAAGCATCGTCGAGTAGCTACGTTTATAAGAGATAACTAATGAAGGCATCTTAAATAGGAAACTTACTTTTAATCAAATTTTTTAAAAATCGTAAAACAATATTACGAAATAGGTCTTTTATGCAAGGATTGCAAAATTTTAAGTATAAAGATACTAATATAACTTAAATATATATATATATATATATAAACAAATATCTATGACTTATTTAACTAATGAACTATTATCTATAGGGATTTTATTCCTATTTTCTATTTTTCTATCTTTTTTTATTATATTATTTTCATATTTAGTCGGAATGTATGTTCCTGATGCAGAAAAAATTTCTGCATATGAATGCGGTTTCGATCCATATGAAGATGCACGAAATATCTTTAGTGTTAGATTTTATTTAGTATCTATTTTGTTTATAATTTTTGATTTGGAAGCTGTATATTTTTTTCCGTGGAGTAGTTCATGTTCTTTATTAAATTCAAATGGATTCTGGAGTTTAATCGAATTTGCATTAGAATTATTAATAGGATATATTTATGCATGGCAAATTGGTGCATTAGAGTGGGAATAGTTTTATGTTAGAAATAAATTTAAATATGGAACCATATATTTCAAAATCACAAACTTCTATTTTAGAAGTTTGTAAATTAGCAGGGATTCAAATTCCTAGATTTTGTTATCATGAATTATTATCTGTAGCTGGAAATTGCAGAATGTGTTTTGTTGAAATAAATGGAATGGAGAAACCAATAGCTTCTTGTGTATCTGAAATTGAGAATAATATGAGTATTAGAATAAATACTCCTTTTATTAAAAAAGCAAGAGAAAATGTTATAGAAATGTTATTAATAAATCATCCATTAGATTGTCCAATATGTGATCAAGGAGGTGAATGTGATTTACAGGATGAAACCAAAGAATTTTCTAGCGATTATTCTCGATATTTTTTTAACAAACGTGAAGTAGAAGATAAAAATTACGGAAATTTGATAAAAACTGTGATGACTAGATGCATACATTGTACAAGATGTGTAAGATATTTTTCAGACGTAATAGGTTCTATGTCTTTTGGTACAATGGGTCGAGGTCGTAAAACTGAAATTGGTGGTTATTTTTCGAAATCATTTCATTCTTTTTTGTCTGGTAATGTAACAGATTTGTGTCCTGTTGGAGCATTAACTTCTAATAAATCTGCTTTTAAAGCAAGAATTTGGGAATTAGAACAAATAGAAAATATAGATTTATCTGACGGAAATGGAACAAATATTTGTTTTGAAATATCTAATGGAGATACAATTCATCGAATACTTTCCAGAAGTAGTAGTTTAAATACTATTGAAAATAATATGTTATCAGACAGAACAAGATATGGATATGATTATATAGAGGAAGTTAAACAATATACTCATAATTATAATTATGAATTAAAATTTAAATTAAGCATTTCCCAAACAAATAAATATAAAGATCGTCATTTAATTATTGTTGACGAATATATTGATTTAGAAACATTACTATATTTACAACTGTTAAAAAAAATGAATCCAGATAAAATAACAATAAGAGCTGTTAGATCTTATTGTAAATCTGATGAACAAGTAATTAATTTTGATAATTCTAAATTTATAGATCAAACAAAAGGTGTTTGTGTGTTAATATCACTAGATCCTAAATTAGAAACTCCATTATTATACGTTAAACTTCAAAAACTTGTTAAAGATGATAATTTAAAAATTTTTCAAATTGGTCCTATCTTTGAATCAGATTTTCCAATTTATCATTTGAGTAATAATCTTAGCGATGGGATTCAAATTATTGAAAATTCATTTTCTAAACCATATAAATACATTAAAGAATCTCAATCGCCTACATTTATTTTGGGAGATTCGATAAATTTATATACAAATAAAGTTAATGCTCTTGGTTTGTATATAAAAAAATTATTTCCTTCTTCGACTGTCATTAAAGTAAGAAATAAACCAAATGCTGAAGCAATATATCGTTTCAATATTTGTCAAATGTTACCAACAGACTTTATAGACAAAGATTTTGTTTGGGCATTAAATTTACATGAAAACTTAGAAGTTCGAAATCTTTTGATAATGCAAAGACCATATAATATGGAATTAATATGGATAAATTCTTTTACATATCCAATGGAAAAAAAATTAGAATCAGTGCATATAATCAGACCTTTATTACCTTATTTTTGTAAAGAATATTATATGAATCAAAATGGTTTAGTTCAAAGAACTATACCATTAAAATCTGGACCTACAAATCAGTTGTCAATGTTTGAAACAATAAAAATGGAACTTCCATTGGAAAAAAATATTGTTCATGATTATTTCAAAATAGGCGATGGTTCTTTATTTTTAAAAAATTATTATTATTATGCAGATTATTCAAATAATAATGAAAAACGACCTATAGAACATTATAATATGTTGAGTCAATTTAATAAATATACTAAAGATTTGGTACATTTATCTAAAGTAGATATAAAAGTTTCTTCTGAAGATTACTATTTATATGGAAGATTTGGAGTTTTTTCAAAGAATATGAAACAAAGTTCTAAACAAACAAGAGAAGAAAAAAAAAATTTTATAGATTTTCGTAATTTTCAAAGTATTGAAGATTTATGACTTTAGTATATAGAATTTTTTTTTTACCAAAAATTTTTATTCATTTGGAAATTGTGTCTTATTCAAAAGTTGTTATTTCTACTTATGTTAATTATTTTATAAAATATTCTAAATTAATTGGACTTAAATCTAAACTTTTTTCTCTTCCAAACAAAAAAACTAGAGTTACTTTATTTAAATCACCTCATGTTTACAAAAAATCTAAACAATCTTTTGAACTAATATTAAGAAAAGTATGTTTTCGATTTGAATTAAAAAAGGAATATTTACATTTTTTTTTTAAATTAATTCTTAATAAACCAAAATCTGCAAAATTTAAAGTAAAATATTGTTTTATTGATTAAATTATTTATTTTTATAGAGAAAGTAGTTTAATGGTTAGAATACTGATCTCCAAAATCAGTGATATAGGTTCAAATCCTTTCTTTTTCGAAGTTGTTTGAAAAAATAACTTATCGAGTTATTTTTTTGTGACTATAATTGCACAAAAAATAGGAGGAGGTTTAGCAACATTAGGATTAATTGGATCTGGATTAGGAATAGGTGTAATATTTGCATCTCTAATAATTGGTGTATCTAGAAACCCAGGAGTAAAAGACGTTATATTCAGATATGCAATTTTAGGTTTTGCACTTACTGAAGCAATTGCTTTGTTTTCTTTAATGGTTTCATTTTTAATAATGTTTACTTAGAATTATTTAAAAAAATAATTTAATTAGTATATCTATTTAAGTATAATTAAGAAACAATTAAAATATATTATGTATATCAAAAAAAAAAAATTTGTAACAAATTCGACTAGACATCAAATAAATATACAAAAAAATTTATTATCCAAATCAAATAAATTTATAAAAATTATTAACAAAGGATATAATTTTTCAAGCGGAAGAAGTAAAGGTAGAATTACGTGTCGACATAAAGGGGGTATAAGAAAAAATGTTTATCGAATCATAAAAAATAATTCAAATATTGGATTAAAAATTATAACAATATATGATCCATTTAGAAACACTTTTTTAAATATTAATTATGATATAGAGAATAATAACTTTTTTCATTCTATATCAGTAGATGGAATATACCCCGGATCTTGGATTATAAATCAAGATAAATTAAGTTCATTTAGAACAGGATATAAATGCCAAATAAAAAACATATTTCCTGGTGCAATTATTAGTGATATTAGTGAAAAAACGACCCTAAAATCAAAATATATAAAATCAGCTGGATGTTATGGACAGTTGATTCGATCAAATTCTAATATAGTAAAAATAAAACTTCCATCATCAAAAGTAATTGAATTAAAAGGAACATTCTATTGTCAATTAGGAATAATTTCAAATAAGAAAAAAAAACTAACAATTTTAGGTAAAGCAGGTAGAAATAGATTAAAAGGTAAAAGACCATCTGTAAGAGGTGTTGCTATGAATCCTGTAGATCACCCCCATGGTGGAAGAACTAATGGGGGTAAACCTTCTGTAACACCCTGGGGTTTACCAACCAAATGTGGATTTAAATTAAAAAAGAAATGAGTCGTGCTAAATGGAAAGGATTTCATGTAGATAAATGCTTGTTAAAAAAAAAATTACCCAAAAAGATATATTCTAGATCAAGTGTAATTTTATCTAAATATGTTGGAAAAAGATTTTTGGTCTATAACGGAAAATCCTTTATTCCAGTACATATTTCTTCTGAAAAAATTGGACATAAGTTTGGAGAATTTTCCTATACAAAAAAAAAGGTAGTAAAAAAAATTTCAAAAAAAAAATTAAAGAAATAAAATATATGGAAATAAATAGTATAGTTAAACTAAAACACTTTCAAGATAACTTACAAGAAATGTTAGTAAAAAAAAATATTTTGTCTTCTTCACAAAATATCTATTTTTGTTCTAATATTTTGTATATAGAAATTTTTGCTTATTATCGAAATTTTAAATTGAGAAGATATTCCAAATTTGTTCAAAAAATGTATTTTGATAAAAAACAAGATGGATTATCTATAAATATAAATGAATTAGAAGATAAAGTATCCTTTACTAAAATATTTTATTTACTACATTTTAGTAAAATTCACTTAAATATAACAAATTTAAATTCTTTTATAGATAAATTTCAAGTAGAAACTTTAAATAAAATTTTAATTATTTTTAGACAATCAGTATTTGATCGAAGAGATGATTTATTTAAAGAT
>Ga0116230_10000793_pt1 | contig 28575 bp, 28 predicted proteins | sample S1TSphfallax_3_FD_88678 | JGI IMG/M metagenome (GOLD analysis project Ga0116230, IMG submission 88678) | Host-associated microbial communities from peat moss isolated from Minnesota, USA - S1T2_Fd - Sphagnum fallax MG | ecosystem: Host-associated > Plants > Peat moss > Unclassified | place... | reverse complement strand
GTGCGGCCGGTTTCTCGCGGTCAACACGCAGATCAACGCGGCCAACATCCGCTATCACGCCATCTCGAGCTACGCGCGCGCCGACTACGTCTGCATCAACGAGGGCGAACTGCGGCTCGACGCGCGCAACCGGCACGACGGCGTCGACGAACTCGTGCGCGGGCTCTCCGGGAAGCTCGCGTGCGAGCGGTTCATGGTCACGCGCGGTAGCCAGGGCGTGATGTACTACGATGGGTCGACGGCATTCCCGAGCCCGTCGCTCACCTCGCGCGTCGTCGACCGCACCGGATCGGGCGATGCCGTGCTTGCGCTCACGTCGGTCGGCATCGCAGCGGGGATGCCGAGCGACATCGTCGCGTTCTTCGCGAACGTCATCGGCGCGCAAGCGGTTGAGATCATGGGCAACCGCGCGTCGATCGGTCGCGTGCAAACGCTCAAGTTCATCGAAGCGCTGCTGAAGTAGCGCCGGCCCGATCGGCGGGCTCGTTCCGCAGGAAGCTCAGGTACTGCGTGCCGCGCCCCCAGAACGCGGCCAAATTCTGCGCGTCGTCGGGACCGTTCGTCTCGCCGTCGAGCTGACGCAGCAACTCGGCGATCGCGGCCGCCGTGTGCGGCGCGCGTGCGGCGACGAGCGCGCGGACGGTTTCGATCGCGTCGCGATAGGCGGCCGGATCGCCGGCCGTGCCGTCGGCTTCGCGTCGCTGCAGTTCTTGGAAGAGCATCAGCGCCGCCGCTTGCAGTTCGCGGCCGAACGCGGCGTCGTGCGCGGCGAACGTCTCGCGCGTGTCGAGCAGGTTGAGCGCCTGCGTTTCGTACGCCTCGATCGCGCGCTCGTTGAAGCGCCGCGCGTCGCCGACGAGATCTTTGTACCAGCGCCAATCGACCAGCACGTGCGGCGATCCGCCGTAGATCTCGAAGTCACCGTCGAGCGCGCGGATCGCTTCGACCGCGCCGATGAGCGAGCCGAGAAACGGCTGCGTCACGTTGTCGAGAATCCAATCGTCGAGCGTGCGGCTCATCCCCGCCAGCGTCGCGACGTGCGGGGCGAACACGGGCCGCAGCCGCTCGACGCGCTCGGCCAGCGGCAAACCGATCGGCGCCAGACGCTGGGCGAGCGCGCGGCGGCCGGATTCCGCGAACACCGAGACGGCATCGGCGGTCGTGCACACGACGACGCCGCCCGGGCCGGCGAACGACGCGACATGCCGCAGGAACGCCGCGGGCTCGTGCTGCGTCGGGATCACGTTCTCGGCCAGCACGATCTCGAAGCGTTCGTCGGTGGCGAACGACTCGATCAGCGCGTCGACGATCGTGATGTCGAGGTGCGCGAAGGGCGCGAGATTCGCGGCCGTTTCGCGCAGACCGCGCGGGTTCGCGTCGACGAGCACGTAGCGCGCGGGTCCGAGCGATGCGGTGTAGGCGGCGTTGTGGCCCGAACCCGGCCCGAACTCGATCACGTGCTTGCCGCGGATCAACACCGGTGCGAGACCGAGCTCGCGGTAGAGCGAATCGCGCCGGCTCGCGTGCCGCGCATCGAGCGGTTGCGCGACGGGCGAGATATCGTTGCTCCGGTAGTAGTCGACGAACGGACGCATCTCATCCAACGTATCGGCACGTGGGAGCGGATGCCTCTTACGCGAATGGCGAGGCCGTGAATCTCGGAATCGCCGGAAAATCCGCGCTCGTCACGGCCGCGAGCCGCGGCATCGGCCGCGCGTGCGCGCTGGCGCTCGCGGCCGAGGGCGCGCACGTCACGGTCTGCGCGCGCACCGGCCCCGACCTCGATGCGGTCGTGGAAGCGATGGGCGGCGCGTCGCGCGGTCACCGCGCCGTCGTCGCCGATCTGCTCGCTGCCGACGGCCCGGCGTGCGCGATCGACGCCGTGCGCGCCGCCGGCGCAACGTGCGAGATCGTCGTGCACAATCTCGGCGGCACGCTCGGCGTGCGCGATCCGTTCGGATCGCTCGACGGTTGGCGCGCGGTCTGGCGAGCGAACCTCGAAGTGGCGATCGAGTTGAACGCGGCACTCGTGCCGCCGATGCGGCGCGCCGGCTGGGGGCGCGTCGTGGCGATCACCTCGGTCGCGGGTTCCGAACACCAGGGCGCCCTCGCGTACGCGTCGGCGAAGGCCGGCCTCAACGCCTACGTGCGCGGGTTGGCACGCGAGGTCATCGCCGACGGCGTCGTCGTCAGCGCGGTCTCGCCCGGCACCGTCGTGACCGAGGGCGGCGTGTGGGAAGAGCGCTTGCGCACCGATCCCGCCGCGACGGCCGCCTATATCGCGGAGAAACTTCCGGCGGGCCGGTTCTCGACGCCCGAAGCGATCGCCGACGTCGTCGCGTTTCTCTGCTCGGTGCAGGCCGCCGACTGCGCCGGCACGATCGTGGCCGTCGATGCGGGACAAGGCCGCGCCTTCGGCGTGCCGCGCTGATGGTCGCGCCGGAGCGGGCCGCCGGAACGGCGCGTCGTACAGCGTGAAGATGCCGACCCCGGAAGACAAGTCCGCCGATTGGCGCGACGTCTTGACGATGATGGGCGACCAGCGGGTGCAGCTCGGACCGTACTTCAGCTACATCTTGCTCAAGACGCCGCGCCGATTGCTGCACCTGCTCAGCTATTACAAGTTCGCGGCGAAGATGATCGGCAAGAACAAGCGCGTGATCGAAGTCGGCTGCAGCGAAGGCGTCGGCACGATTCTCCTCGCCGAGCACGCCGCCTCGTGCCTCGGGGTCGATCTCGACGCCGCGTCGATCGACATCGCCAACGCGACGGTGGCCTCGGATCGCTTGACGTTCCGCTGCATGAACGTGTTCGACGCGCCGCCGGGATCGTTCGATGCGGCGGTCGCGCTCGACACGATCGAACACATCGAGACGGCGCGCGAAGACGATTTCGTGGGCGGCATCGCGGCGCTGCTCGAGTCGCACGGCGTGTTCGTGTGCGGAACGCCGAACATCACCTCGGACCAGTACGCGAGCACCCACACGAAGCTCGGGCACATCAACCTGTACTCGGCGGAGCGGCTCGGGGCGCTGATGGAGCGGCACTTCCACAACGTCTTCCTGTTCTCGGCCAACGACGAGGTGGTGCATACCGGCTTCTCACCGATGGCCCACTACCTCATCGCACTCGGCGTCGGCCCGCGCGCCCGCTGACCCAACCGGCCGGCCGCCGCTGCATCGCAATCGGTGCAGGCGGTGTCCAACGAGGTACTGATGTCGCCTGAAAAACTGTTGCTCTTCCTGGTGATGCTGTCGGTTCTGGTCGTGCTGCACGAGTACGGACACTTCTTGCTCGCCCGTCGCAACGGCGTGCGGGTGAACGATTTCGCGCTCGGCATGGGGCCGACGCTGCTGAAGTGGACCTCGAAGCGCAGCGGCACGAACTACCGCTTGAACCTCTTGCCGATCGGCGGCTACTGCGCGATGCAGGGCGAGGACGGCAAGACGAACGAGGGCGAGCAGCGGCGTGAGTTCCTGGCCACCGCCGACCCCGCGCAGGCCGACAATTTCCAGGCCAAGACCCCGTTGCAGCGGCTCTCGATCGTGGTCGCCGGGCCGATCGCGAACTTCATCGTGGCGATCGTGTTGCTCTTCGGCAGCGCGGCGATCTTCGGCGTGGCCGACCAGAACCCGACGACGCTCGTCTACCAGCTCACGCCGGGTTTCCCGGCGCAGCAGGCCGGCCTGCGCCCCGGCGACTCGATCGTGGCGATCAACGGCCAGGCGATGCACGACGGCACGCAGCTGGTCCACACGATCTACGCGCTGCCCAATCGCCGCATCGAGGTCACCTATCGCCGCGACGGCCGTGAGGTGACGATCCCGATCACGACCCGCAGCGTTCCGGTCGACGGCAAACCGCAGGGGCGCCTCGGCTTCAGCCCGATGCCTGCCATGCGCCACGCCACGCTCGCCGAGTCGGCGCAGTTCGCCTGGTATCAGTTTTCGTCGATCGTCGGCGGCACGTTCAACGTGCTCGGCCACCTGGTGACGAATTTCGCCGGCACGGCCTCGCAGATCCAGGGCCCGATCGGCATCGCCCAGGTCTCCTCGGAGGTCGCCGACTTCGGCGTCGGCGCCTACTTGTCGCTGGCGGCCGCGCTCTCGATCTCGCTTGGGATCTTCAACCTGTTGCCGATCCCGGCGCTCGATGGCGGCCGCGGCATCTTCATCCTGGTCGAGATGCTGCGCGGCAAGCCGGTCGACCCGGGCAAGGAAGCGCTCGTCCACTTCGGGGGCTTCGCCGCGCTGATGGTCGTCATGCTCGCCGTGGCGTACCACGATATCGCCCGCATCGTCGCGGGCAAAGCCGCGTTTTAGGGAGAAGGACGACGGCATGATCCGGTTACGGCGCAAAACCAAAGCGATTCTTCTCGAGAACAAATCGAACTGGTCGAAGGACGCGAAGAAAGTCTGGATCGGCGGCGACCATCCGATCGCGGTCCAGTCGATGACGACGACCGACACGGCCGACGTCGAGAAGACCCTCGAGCAGATCTACGGTCTGGCGATGGCCGGCTGCGAGATCGTGCGCGTCACCTGCCAGGATCCGAAGGACGCCGCGGGTCTGCCCGCGATCGTCGCCCGCTCGCCGGTGCCGATCGTCGCCGACGTCCACTTCGATCACAAGATGGCCCTCGCCGCGCTCGACGCCGGCGTCGCCAAATTGCGCCTCAATCCCGGCAACATCACCGATCCGGTGAAGACCCGCGAGGTCGTTCGCCGCGCCCTCGAGACCAAGACGCCGATCCGCATCGGCGTCAACATGGGCTCACTCGCCCGCGACATCGAGGAGAAGCTCGGCCACACGCCCGAGGGTCTCGTCGCCTCCGCGCTGCGCCACGTCGACCTGCTCGAGGAACTCGGCCACACCGACATCCTGATCTCGGTCAAAGCGCACGATCCGCTGACCACGATTTACGCCTACCGCCTCTTGGCCAAGCGCCTCGACGAGGCCGGCCGGCCCTACCCGCTCCACCTCGGCGTCACCGAGGCGGGGCTGCCGCGCGAGGGCACGATCAAGTCGTCGATTGGTCTCGGCGTCTTGCTGTTCGAGGGCATCGGCGACACGATCCGCGTCTCGCTCGCGGCCGATCCGGTCGAGGAGATCCCGGTCGCCTGGGGCATCCTCAAGGCGCTCGAACTGCGCGAGAAGGGCTTCGACATCACGGCCTGCCCGTCGTGCGGGCGCACCGAGATCGACGTCGTCCAGCTCGCCAAGCAAGTCGAGGAGATCGCCAAGGAATACACCGCGCCGGTCAAGGTCGCGGTGATGGGATGCGTCGTGAACGGCCCGGGCGAATCGAAGATGGCCGACGTCGGCATCGCCGGGGGGAAGGGGAAGGGCGCGATCTATCGCAAGGGCGAGCTCGTCGGAACCTACTCCGAGGCCCAACTCCTCGGCGCGCTGCGCCTCGAAATCGAAAAAGTGATCGCCGAACAGTACCCGGACTACCTGCACGAGACGAACCGTGAGACTGCACCCGCATAACGCACTCCCCAGTTGGCGCCTGATCGCGGGCACGGCCGTCGTGGCCGTGATCGCGTCGGCGTCGCTTGCGTTTTCGCGCCCGGCCGTGATGGAGATCGACGGCCAGCAGATCGTCTCCGACGTCGCCCCGGTCACCGCCGGCGGCGTCGCCTATCTGCCCGTCCGCGTCGTCGATGATGCGGCGGGTGCGATTACGTCGTTCGATGCGGACCGTCGCGAGATCATCGTGCGTCGCGGCACCTCCACCCTCGCGATGAAGATCGGCGACCGCCATGCCACGCTCGACGGCCGTCCGGTCGAACTGGCGCACGCGCCGTTCACCGTCCACGGCCGCGCGATGGTGCGCGGCATCGACGTCGCCGCCGTCCTCGCCTCGGCCGTGCACTACGACGCCCGGCACGACCGCATCGACGTCCGCACCCCGGGCGCCGTCGTCGCCGGCGCCGCCGACGACCAAACCCCCTAATCGCCCACCCCGAGCGTCGGTGGGGGATCGCTGCCGCGCGCATGGGAGCGCTTTGCGGCAGCGCTCAGCGCGTGGTGATCAGGCCGTCCCGGTAGATGGGGACGACGTCGAGGACGTCGAGTTGCGCGCATGCGGCGACGTCGGCGGCGAAGCCGGCGTCGCGCAGCGTGCGCGCGTGCGTACCGAACGCGATCGCGGTGGTCAGGTGCTTCGCGTTCGCTTCGTAGACCGTCATCGCGGCGCGCGCCGCATCGCTGCGTTGCACGCTGCGATCGTCGCGATAGAGTTGTGCGACGATCGCGCCGGCGCAGAGCAGATCTTCGAACGAGAGCGTTCCCTCGTTGCCGGCGCAGACCAGCAGCACGTCGTCGGCCTCGCCGTCGCGCAACGCGCCGACGATCGCGCGCCGGTTGATCAGCGCGCCGCAATACACGATCGCGCCGTCGCGCGCGGCGTCGATCAGCGCGCGCGTGCCGTTGGTGGTCGTGAACGCGAGCGTCTTCCCGCGCACCACGTCGGCCGTGTACGATGCGGGCGAGTTGTCGAGATCGAAGCCCGCGATCGCGCGTGAGCCGCGTTCGCCGCACAGGAGCACGCGGTCGCGCCCGATGCGCTTCATCGTCGCGATCGCTTCGTCGGGCTCGCGCACCGGGATCACGCGTTCGGCGCCGTTGGCGAGCGCGGTCGCGATGGTGCTGGTCGCGCGCAACACGTCCATCACGACGGCGACGCCGGCCGGCGGACGTGCGGAGATGGCGGCCGGCGTGACCGCGACGTCGACGTTGCGGATCACGAGGCGGCCGGGGCGGGCTCGGGCTGCGCGTGCCGGTAGCCGTAGGCGAGGTACACCCCGATGCCGACGATCAGCCACACGACGAACCGCAACCACGTGTAGGGCCCGAGGCCCACGCTCGAGAGAAACACCGAGAGCACGATGCCGCAGATCGGAAAGAGCGGCACGAGCGGCGAGCGGAAGGGCCGCGGGAGATCGGGGCGCTTCCAGCGCAGCCAGATCACGCCGCCGCACACGATGATGAACGCACTGAACGTGCCGATGTTCACCAGATCGAGCAGCACGTCGAGCGGCACCACGAACGCGAGGAGCGCCACGATCGCACCGGTGATCAACGTCATGCGCGCCGGCGTCTTGAAGCGCGGATCGATCGTCGCCACCGCCGGCGGCAACATGCGATCGCGCGCCATCACGTAGAAGATGCGGCTCTGCCCGAGCAGGCTCGTCAGCGCGACCGACGTCGTGCCGGCGATCACGCCCACGGTGATCATCGCGCTGACGAACGGGTTGTGCAGCGGCGCGACGGCCGCGAGCAACGCCGCATTCTGATCGACGTGCTGCCACGGCACCACGCCGACCAGCACGAGCGCGACGGCGCAGTAGACGATCGTCCCGATACCGAGCGCGCCGAGCACGCCGATGGGCACGTCGCGCTGGGGGTTCCGCGTTTCCTCGGCGACGGTCGTGACGCTGTCGAACCCGATGAAGACGAAAAAGACGAGCGCGGCTGCCGGCACGATGCCGTTGCCGTTGGCGCCGAAGGCGATCGTACCGAAGCCGAGCGGCGCGAACGGCACGAGGTTCGCCGGATGGAACAGCGTGATGCCGGCCGCGACGAAGACGACCAGCGCGAAGATCTTCACGACGACGAACGCGTTGTTCGAGCTTGCCGTTTCCTTGATGCCGACGATCAGCACCGCGGTCACCGCGAGGACGAAGAGCGCGCCGACCGGATCGACGCTCGTCGTCGCGGGATCGAACTGCCAGATGGCCCACCACGGACCGGTGTGCACCCAGTGCGCGGTTCGCGCCCACGCGGGCAAATCGAACCCGGCGAGCTGGTGCAGCGCGGCTTGCACGCTCCCCGAGAAGGCCGAGGCGACGGGCGCCGCACTCACGCCGTATTCGAGGATCAGATCCCAGCCGATGATCCACGCGACGAGTTGGCCGAGCGTCGCGTAGGCGTAGGTATACGCGCTCCCCGCGATCGGCACCATCGAGCCGAGTTCCGCATACGAGAGCGCGGCGAAGAACGAGGCGAGTCCGGCGAGGGCGAATGCGACGATGATCGCGGGCCCTGCCTTCGCAACGCCGGGACCGATCGTCGTGTAGATGCCGCCGCCGATCATCGTGCCGAGGCCGATCGCGATCAGGTCGCGCGCGCGAAGCGCGCGGCGCAGCGTTCCGCGCTTCTCTTCGGCCTGCAAGGCTTCGACGGATGTCCGGCGGCCGAGTCGCGCGAGCAGATCGCCGGTCGTGCGATTCATTCCCGGCCCCTGCGACGCGTGCCACGACGACTCATTCCGACGTTTGACGCGTCATCGTCGTCCGCAACCACGCCCGCTGGTCCCGCGTTGGGGAATGGGTGAGTCAGAGCGATCCCGGCACGAGCGGACGGATCGACGTCACCGAGACCGGTGCGCGTCGTCTTTTGATCATCGCCGGCGTGATGGCCGCGGCCTTGATGCAGACGCTCGACGGCACGATCACCAACGTCGCATTGCCGACGATCCAAGGCAATCTCGGCGCGAGCCAGGACGAAGGCACGTGGATCATCACGGCCTACACGATCGCGTCGATCGTCATCATCCCGATCACGCCGTGGCTGCAGAACCGCTTCGGGCGCAAGCGCTACTTCTTGGCCTCGATCATCGGCTTCACGCTGGCCTCGATCGCCTGCGGCGCCTCGGAATCGCTGACGATGCTCATCGTCTCGCGCTTGATCCAAGGCGTGTTCGGCGGCGGTCTGCTCGCGACCGGACAAGCGATCATGCGCGACACGTTTCCACCGAGCCAGCTCGCGGCAAGTCAAGGCATCTTCGCGCTCGGCGCGATCATGGGTCCTGCGCTCGGCCCCCCGCTCGGCGGCATCCTGGTCGACAACTTCTCGTGGAACTGGTGCTTCGACATCAACGTCGTGCCGGGCGTCTTCTCGACCGTGATCCTCTTCTTGTTGCTGCGCGATCCGGCGCGCTCGCGCCAGACGCCGATCGACGCGGTCGGTCTCGCGTTGCTCGCGACGACGCTCGGAACGTTGCAATACATCCTCACCGAGGGCGAGCAGAACTACTGGTTCCAGGATTCGTTGATCAGCACGATGTCGTTGATCAGCGTGGTCGCGTTCGCGTTCTTCGTGTGGTGGGAACTCACGCGGACGAGCGATCCGATCGTCGACTTACGCATCTTTCGCAATCGCAGCGTGTGGGCCGGGTCGATCCTCGGCTTCGCGCTCGGCGCGTCGGTCTATGGATCGAGTTACGTGCTGCCGCAGTTCACCCAAGGCGTGCTCGGCTTCACGCCGACGCTCAGCGGCATGCTGTTCATCTTCCGCGCCGTACCGATCGGCCTCGTCACGCCGATCTCGGTGCGCTTGAGCGGGAAGGTCGATCCGCGCATCATGCTCGGACTCGGCTTCGCTGCCGTGGGACTCGGAAGCTACCTGCAAGCGACGGTGACCGTGCCGAACGCACCGTTCTGGGATTTCGTCGGTCCGTTGATGCTGACCGGGGTGGGTTCCGCGCTGCTCTGGGTGCCGCTCTCGGTTGCCGTGCTCGGCGGAACGCCGGCACGGGACGGCGCGAAGGCGGGCGCGTTCATCAACCTCGCCTTGCAACTCGGCGGCTCCGTGTCGGTCGCGGGCCTCGCGGTGTTGCTGCACGGTCGCGAGACGTTCCACGCGAACGTCATCAATGGCTCGCTCACGCTTGCGAATCCGGTCGTTCGCGATTTCCTCGCGCACATCTCGCTCGGCACGCTCGCGCAACTGGCCGAGGTGCAATCGACCACGGTGTCGTTCGCCGACGTGACCTATGCGATCGCGCTGATCGCGTTCGTCTGCATTCCGCTCATCTTGTTGATGAAACGGCGCAAGCAGGCTGCGCCGGCGGGCCCCGTGCACATCGAGATGGGATGAGCCCGACCGGCTACGAGCGCCGCGCGCAGCGCACCGTCTACGAGAATCGCTGGTTGCGTTTCGAGGCGCACGACATCGTGCACCCGAACGGCCGGCCCGGCGAACACGGCGTGGTCGTCGTCCCCGACGGGAGCGCGGTCGTCGCGCTCGACGGCGACGACGTGATCCTCACGCGCCAGCCGCGTTTCGCCGTCGACCAGATCGTGGTCGAGGTGGTGAAGGGCGGTTCCGGTGCGGGTGAATCGGCGCTCGCGGCGGCGCAACGCGAACTGCGCGAAGAAGTCGGCTTCGTCGCCCAACGGTGGGACGATCTCGGCGACGCCTACGAGATTCCCTCGATCATGCAGCCGCCCGTGCGCATCTTTCTCGCGCGCGAACTGACGGCCGTCGCGACCGACCTCGAAGACGTGGAGAGCATCGAGCCCGTACGGATGCGCTTCGACGATGCGATGCGCGCCGCGGGCAGCGGCGAGTTCACCGATGCGATCACCGTGCTCGCGCTCGTGCGCGCCGCGCACACGCTCGCCGCGGAGCGTTAGTCGGGCGGCCGCGTCGCGGCGTTCCAGAGGTGCTCGGGCCGGTCGAGTGCGTGGTTGATCCAGCGCGACCACACGAAGAGCGCGTCGGAGAGCCGGTTCACGTAGGCCAACGCGTCGACGGAGATCTCGTCGCGCTGGCCGAGCGTGATCAGCAGACGTTCGGCGCGCCGTGCGATCGTGCGCGCGAGGTGGAGGAACGCACCCGGATACGAGCCGCCCGGGTGGATGAAGTTCGCGAGCGGTTGCAGGTCGTTCTGCGCCTCGTCGATCGCGCGCTCGAGTGCGATCGCGTCCTCGGCGACGACGAGCGGCATGCCCTCCCAGCGGTCGGCGGGGAGCGTGGCGAGATCGCTGCCGAGGTTGAAGAGGACGTCTTGCGTCCAGGCCAGCCACGCGTCGAGGCGTTCGGTCACGCGCCGGACGCGGGCGACGTCTTGCGCGGGCCGCGTGAGCTGCGCGTCGACCAGCGCCGCGCGCGCGAGCCCGATCGCGCTCGAGAGCTCGTCGACCGTGCCGTAGGTCTCGATGCGCAAGTCGTTTTTGCGCACCCGCTGGCCACCGACGAGCCCGGTCGTCCCGTCGTCGCCCGTGCGAGTATAGATGCGCGTGAGTTTCGGCACTCCCGCGGATTCGCCGCGCGTCGCGGGAGGCTTGCCGCGGCGTGCGGGAGAGCCGCCGCCGGTCGACAAGAGGCTTGCTATGAAGCGTAACCTCACCGCCGCCGCCGCCGTCGCGCTCCTCGTGGGCCTCGCGCCGCTCGCGGCCTTCGGCCAGCTCGCGCCCGGCACGACGTTGACGGGCAACCTCGATCAGAACCTCAATTCGAAGGACGCGCAGATCGGCCAGACGATCACGATCTCGAACGTCCACTCGCCCAACCACGACATCAACGGCGCCGTGATCTACGGTCACGTCGACTCGGTGCAGCGTGCGGGACAGGGTAGGCCGGGCAAGATCCATCTCGCCTTCGATAAGGTCAACACGCGGTCGGGCAACATCTATCAGATCTCCGGCTATGCCTCGGACATGAAGGTCGAGACGAAGTCGAACTCGACCAAGGAGATCGCCTCGACCGCCGGCGGCGCGCTCATCGGCGGCTTGCTCGGCCACGGCATCGGCGCCGTGCTCGGCGGCGGCGCGGGCTACGCCATCTCGAAGAACAGTCGCGAGAACGTCACGATCCCGCAGGGCTCGCTCGTCACCGTGCAAGTGACGCAATCGCGCCGCCAGGGCACCTAGAGCATCCCTCGCCACAGGCCGAGGGCGCGGCGGCCCGTGAATCGAAACCGAACCGTTCGTGGCCCAACTCGTTCGCGACATTCCGCCCAAAGCCGATGACCTCTCCGAATGGTACCAAGCCGTGTGCTACCGGGCGGAGCTCGTCTCGCAAGCGCCCGTGCGGGGGTGTCTGGTGCTCCGGCCGTACGGCTACGGTCTGTGGGAGCGGCTGGTGGCGGAACTCGATCGCCGGTTCAAAGAGACGGGGCACGAGAACGCGTATTTTCCGCTGCTGATCCCGGAGTCGCTGCTCGTCCGCGAGGCGGAGCACGTCGAGGGTTTCGCGCCGGAGGTCGCCTGGGTCACCGAAGGCGGCGGGGAAAAGCTCACCGAGCGGCTCGCGATCCGGCCGACGTCGGAGGTGATCATCGGAACGATGTACGCCGAATGGCTGCAGTCGTACCGCGATCTGCCGATCCTCATCAACCAGTGGGCCAACGTGATGCGCTGGGAGAAGCGCACGCGGCCGTTCTTGCGCACCGCCGAATTTCTGTGGCAAGAAGGCCACACGGCGCACGCGACCGAGACCGAGGCCGCCGAGGAAGTCGCGCGGATGCTCGAGGTCTATCGCGAGGTCGCCGAAGACATCGTCGGCGTTCCGGTCGTCGTTGGTGAGAAGAGCGCGAGCGAGCGGTTTGCCGGCGCCACGCACACCTTTTCGATCGAAGCGCTGATGCCCGACGGCAAAGCGCTCCAGGCCGGCACGTCGCACGAACTCGGGCAGAATTTCTCGCGCGCGTACGACATCTCGTTCGCGGCCGAAGATCAGAGCCAGCAGTACGCGTGGACGACGTCGTGGGGCATGTCGTGGCGCATGCTCGGCGCGATGATCATGGTGCACGGCGACGATCGCGGGCTGCGCATTCCGCCGAAGATGGCGCCGGTCGAAGTGGTGATCGTGCCGATCGTCCGCGGCGATTCGGCCGCGACCGTGCTCGACGCCGCGCGCGCGCTCTTCACGGAATGCAAGCGGGCGGGGCTGCGCGTCAAGCTCGACGATCGCGAGGGCCAGTCGCCCGGCTTCAAGTTCAACGAGTGGGACATGCGCGGCGTTCCGCTCCGCATCGAGCTCGGCGCGCGTGATCTCGAGGCCGGCGTCGCGACGCTGGTGCGCCGCGATCGCGCGTTCAAAGAAGAGGGGCAGAAGCGAACGATCGCGCTCGATCGGATCGTCGCCGAGATTCCGGCGGCGCTCGAGGAGATCCAAACCGCGCTCTTCGCGCAAGCCAAGGCGTATCTGGCCGAGCACACGATCACCGCTTCGGATCGCGCGACGTTCGTGCAGTTGCTCGTCGACCGCGCGGGACTGATCGAGATCCCGTGGTGCGAGCGCGCCGACTGCGAGAAGGCCGTCAAAGAGGCCACCAGCGCGACGACGCGCAACCTGCGGCGGCCGGCGCTCGCAGCCGTCTGCGTCGCGTGCGGCGAACCGGCGACCGCCCAGGCCTTCTTTGCGCAGTCGTACTAGCTCGGTCGGCGCGCTCGCCGAGTTCGTTCTCGCCGCGCTCGTGCTCGCAGCGGCCGTCGTACCGCTCGGCGCAACGGCGGCGACGCGCGCGGAACTGCGTTCGGCCGGCGGCGATCGCGCGACCGCGCTGCGCGTGGCGGCGGTGCTGCTCGCGCACCCGCTCGATCTGCAGTTGACCAAGGTGCGCTGCGAGCGCGTCGGCACGTCGTCGTTCTGCGGCTTGACGCTCTCGGGCGTGAAGTTCAAACAGCCCATCGACACCGCGCGCTTCGAACGCGAGGTCGACGATCTCGTGCGCGGTGCGCTCGCGGTCGACCCGCACATCGCCGAGGTCGATCTCTGGGTGACGGTGCCGGCGAATGCGGGCGTCGGCGCGGTGGTGAGCGGCGACTTCGCGGTGCCGACGTCGGCGACCGTGTACGCGACGACGGTGCCGCGCGGTGCTGCCGTGCCGTCGGGCGTCTACTGGGATCCCACGTTCGCACGCGAGCTCGCAGCGGGCTCCGCCGGATGATTTGCGAGAGCACGCTGCCCTGCGGCGTTCGACTGTTGACCGAAGCGATGCCGCACGTCCGCTCGGCGACGATCGGCATCTTCGCCGACGTCGGTTCGGCGGCGGAGCCGCCCGAACGCCGCGGCATCTCGCACCTGCTCGAGCACATGCTCTTCAAGGGCACCGCGCGGCGCAGCGCGCGCAAGATCGCCGAAGAGATGGACGCGGTCGGCGGCAACCTCAACGCCGCGACCGACAAAGAACTCACCGTGTTCTACGCGCACGTGATCGACCGGCATCTGCCGCTCGCGGTCGACGTGCTCGCCGACATGTTCTTGCACTCGACGCTCGATGCGGGCGAGTTGCGCAAAGAGCGCGACGTCGTGATCGAAGAGATCAAGATGTACGACGACTCGCCCGACGAGGTCGTGAACGATCTCTTCGCGCGCTCGCTCTGGCGCGGCGCGCATCTGGGCGATCCGGTGATCGGCTTCGCCGAGACGGTTGCCGGGATCGAACGCGATACGCTCGCCGCCTGGCACCGCTCGCGCTACGTGCCCGGCACCGTGACGATTGCGGCCGCGGGCAACCTCGACCACGACGGCCTCGCCGCGGCCTGCGCCGAGGCGTTCGCGGGCTTCGGCGGCGCCGGACGCGCGTCCGAACCGGAGACGCCGGCGTTCGTGCCGGCCGTGACCGTGACGCACGACGACACGGAGCAGGCCTACGTGATGCTCGGCATGCCGGGCCTCTCGATGCGCGACGAGCGGCGGTACACGCTCTCGGTGCTCGACACGATCCTCGGTGGCGGCATGTCGAGCCGGCTCTTCCAGGAAGTGCGCGAGGAACGCGGACTCGCCTATGAGGTCTCGTCGTTCCAGCAGGCGTATCGCGCCGCCGGACTCTTCGGCGTGAGCGCCGGAACGTCGCCCGAACGCGTGCAAGAGTGCATCGACGTGATCGTCGATCAGCTCGACCGCTTCGCCGCCGACGGTGCGACCGAAGAAGAAGTGATCCGCGCGCGCGAACACCTCAAGGGCAACATGACGCTCGTCCTCGAGAGTACGTCGTCGCGCATGTCACGCCTCGCGCGCAACGCAATCGTCCACGGCCGCCAGATCTCGGCCGAAGAGGTCGAGGCAAAATTCGACGCGGTCGATCGCGACGCGGTGAACGCGCTCGCGCGCGACCTGCTCGCGCCCGCGCAGCGCGGGCTGTGCGTCCTCGGACCGCTCGACCCCGATCGCGTCCGGTTGCGCGGCTCCACCGCCGCGTAACGATGACGGCCGCCCAGATCTTCGTCCCGAACCTGCTGGTCGCCATGGCGCTCAACGGCGCGGTTCAGGCGCTGCAGATCGGCGCCTATGCCGCGCGCTATGCGGGCGTGAAGACCGGTCGCATCGCGACCGCGATCTCGCTGTTCAACCTGGTGATGACGGCGAGCCGCCTCGCGACGCTCGTGGTCACGCCCGCTCTCGGCGGCCTGGCCGATGCGACCGCGAACAGTGCGACGACGCAGCATCTGAGTTCCGTGCCGCAGGGCGCGATCGACATCTTCGCCGCGCAGTTGCGGCTCGTCGTCTTCGCGGGCACGATCGGCACCACGATCGGCCTCGTGCTGATGCCGACGTTCATCTTTCTCTTCGTGCGCGGTATCGGTTCGTTCGAGCGGAGCGGCTCGGTGTTGCGCGCCGTGCTGCGCCTGACCGACATCGGCGTGCTGCGCGAGACGGCCGGTTCGCTGCGCTTTCCCGACATCGCGATCGCCCGCACGTTCTCGATCGCGCACGTTCCACGCAAGTTGCTGATCGCGAACGTCGTCGTCACCTCGGTGTACTCGATCGGCGTGCTCGCCGCGTATTATGCGAGCGTGCTGAACCTGCGGGCGCGCACGACGGCGGTCGGGCTCTCGGGCATCATCAACGGCGTCGGGACGATCGCGTTCACGCTGCTGGTCGATCCGACGAGCGCGATCATCACCGATCAGGCGGTCAAGGGAGAGCGGACGCTGGCCGAGGTGCGCTCGCTGATCTTCTACCTCGCGGTCACGGCGATCGCCGGAACGCTGCTCTCGCAACTGATCCTGTATCCGGCGGCGTGGATCATCGCCGATGCCGCCCACCTATTCGTCGCCCATCACCCCTAGGAGCATGCTCGTGCGTCGTTGGTTGACCCCTCTGCTCGTTGCGCTCGTCCTGGCGACGTCGGGTTGCGCGTCGGACATCCAGCACTGGATCGTGAAGACGCGCAATCATCAGGGTGACGTGGCGCTCGAACACGGCAACGATCCGGATGCGTCGGTCGCGTATCAACTCGCGTTGCGCGTCGACCCGCACAACGCGCACGCGCGCACGGGACTCGTGCTCGTGCAGGCGCGCCTCGCGCAGAAACTCTTCGCGGCCTCGCGCTTCGACGAAGCGCGCGCGACGCTCGCGGTGGCCGACAAGTACGCGCCCGGCGACGAACGGATCGCCGGCTTGCGCTCGGAGATCGAACAGGCCGAGATCAAGCGCGACATCGTCGTTTCCAACTATCCGGCGTATAAAGAAACCGGGGCCGCGCTCGAGCGCACCCTCGCGACGTTACGCGTGCAGTCGGCGCAGGTGGCGCGCTCGCTCAAGCGTTTCGATTACACCTACGACAGCAACGATCTCACGGCGGCGATCCGGCAGAGCTACGATCTGAACGATCAGATCGCGCACATGATCAACCGGATGATTGCGTACCGGCAGCTGGTCGACTCGGGCGTTCCGGAGAGCGCCGAGTCGGCCGCGCTGGCGCCGCCGGCATCGCTGCTGCCACTGCCGTAGCGACGTCGGTGCACGGGAGCGGGCGCGCGTCGAGCACGTCGAGCATCCGCTCGACGTGCGGGCGCAAGCGATACCGTTCGCTCGAGCGACGGGCGGCGATCGAGAGCGCCGTCCAGCGATCGGCGTCGAGCGCGTCGACGATCGCCTTGCCGAGGGCGCGTTCGTCGCCGCGCGCGACCGCGATGCCGGCATCGGCGATCCAGTCGGGAATGCCGCCGACCGCATAGGCGACCGCGGGGCGGCCGCGCGCTTGGGCCTCGATGCCGACGAGACCGAACGGTTCGGCCTCGAGCGAGGGCACCGCAACGATCGTTGCTTCGTCGATCGCGTCGCGCAGCGCGCGCATGTCGAGCCAGCCGCGCCACGCGACCTCGACTCCCAGACGCGCTGCGAGCGCGCGTGCCGGCGCTTCGTCGTCGCCGGTCCCGGCGACGAGCAGACGCGGACGACGCGATGGTGCGACCGATCCGATCGCGCGCACCAGCGAGCGCAGTCCCTTTTGCGGCGTCAACCGGCCCGAGAAGAGGATCGTGTCGCGGAACGGGCGCGGCGCCACGTCGCGCACGAACGAGCGGTCCGAGAGCGGCGGCGGCGTTATCACCACGCGGCGCGGGTCGATGTGGTTCGCGAGGGCGCTCGCGTGCATGTACGCGCTCGAGACGAGCACCGCATCGGCCTTCTCGATGCGTCGCGCCACGGCGAGCCGGTTGGAGAGATGCTTCGCGGAGGCGAGGCGCGGGCCGCTCATACACCCACGCACGAGCGCTCCGACGGCGCACGATGCGCCCGCGACCTTGTCGCAGATGCCGCTGAATTGCGGATAGAGCCGATCGCCGTTCGGACAGAAGGCGCGGTGATCGTGGATGCGCACGATCCAGCGGTCGGCCTCGGCGCGGACGACGTCGAGCACGGCCGGATCGAACACGCTCGCCGTGACGACGATCCCGCCGCCGATCTCATGCAAGAGGGTACGGACGCGTTCCGCCGCTTCGGGAACGGCGATGCCGTCGTCACCGCCCCACGGGATCTCGATGACCTCGCCGCCGTACCGCCGGCTTTCCGTGACCGTACGCGCGATGAGCCGCACGTCGAGCCCGGCCTCACGCAGCGCGGGCACGACGATTTGCCAGTAGCGTTCCGCTCCGCCGGCGACACCGGCGCGATCGAGAAGAACGGTGAGCGGCGCGTCATTCACCGCCGCATCGTAACGAAAATCGCGCATCTTTGCCTTAGGTATTGCTGAGGAATGCATGAACCTACGGTGATAACGGCGCGGGCGGCGCGGATTCGTGAGCCTTTTCGCGCCTGCGGAATTCCCGCCAACGTGCCTCGGCCCCGGGCACGAGGTGTGTGGGATCGGTCACATACACCGGCCATTTGGCGGCCGGGTCGAGGAGCGGAAAACGCAGCAGCCAGTGGGATAATTCGACGTTGCGCGCGAGCCGCTTCGGTTCGACCGCGACGAAGTAGCGCGCGCCTTTGCGGATGGCGCTCTGCTCGTCGAAGGGCGTCCAGAGATACGGATCTTCCATCCAGCCCTTGCGATCGATGTAGTACATGATCGAGGGATCGTAGTGGCCCATCACGATGAGCGCGCCCGGAGGCAGGGCGCGGTTGAGCGCAAGCGATCGTACGTAGACGTTCCGGCTCCACGCGTAATAGGGGGCGATGATGCGACGATCGAGCCAGAGTGTGGCGATCCACGCGAGCGCGAGCGCGCCGATCGCCACCCGCCGCCGCTCGGCCGTCGTCGCGAAGCGTTCGACGGTCCACGCGAGCGCCGACGCACCGGCGAGCGCGCCGAGCGGCACGAGCGGATAGAGGTAGTAGTCGACCCGCTCGACGGTGAGCACGACGTAGGTGTACGCGACGCCGCCCGCGAGCCAACCCCACAGCACCGCGTTCGATTTCGAACGGAGGGGCAATGCGAAGCCCGCCACGAGCAGCCCGAGGCCCACGGGGCCGAGCATGGTGGTGCCGAGCATGCGCAGCGCTTTGACGAAGTCGATGCCCTTGCGCACGAACGCGTGGCCGTTGGTGAACGCGTGAACGAACGAGGGGATCACGTGCAGCCGCATGATGCCGCTCGCCCAATGCCACTCGGCATGCGCGGACACGTAGGGCTGGTAGAGGGCGAGCGGGACGAGCGAGAGCACGAGCGCCGCGACGATCAGACCGTACGCGCCGGGCGGGCGCGGCCTGCGCGAAACGATCAGCGCGACGATGGGAATCACGGCGATCAGCGCGACCTGCTTGGCGAGAAACGCGAGTGCCAGCAACGCGGCGGCGACGAGCCCGCCCGTCCACGAACGGCCGTCCTCATCGACGATCCAGCGCGACCATGCGTAGAGTGCGGCGGTGAGGAAGAACACCATCGCGCCGTCGGGCTGGAACGTGCGCGCGTAGTAGATGCTGCCGGGAAAGATCGCGTAGAGCGCCATCGCGGCGAGCCCGGCGAACGTGCTGCCGAAGAGCCAACGCGCGTAGAAGCCGACGACCGCGATCGTGCCGACGCCGAACCCGATCGCGATCACGCGTCCGAAGACTTCGTGGATGCCGAAGATCTTGTCGAGCGTCGCCGCGAGAAACGGCACGATCTGCAGTTCGAGCTCGACGTAGTTCGGCGGCTTGCCGTTGTACTCGACCTGCGGGAAGAAAATGTTGTAGCGCAGCTGCGCGAAATTGCGTGCGATCGCCGCGGTGTCGCCCTGACGCCAGCCCGGGTGATCGAGCAGCGGCGCGTGCAGGCCCTTCAGGCGGAGCAGCAGGCCGATCGCGCAGAACGCGACGACGCCGATCCACCACCAGCGCCGTTCGTTCAAACTCCGCGAAACGTCCAATATTTATTGACGAAGAAGTTCACGACGATCCCGGCGAGGGTGGAGACGAACCACGTCTTGTGCCCGTGGCCGAGCCACGGCGAGACGAGCTGGCCGACGATCAGGCCGACGATGAGCGCCAGCACCGAGACCGCCATGAACGAGAGACCCTCGGTGTGGAGCGCGCCCTGCGAGCGAAACGTCCACGCACGATTGAGAAAGTAGTTCGACACGCCGCCGGAGAGGAACGCGATCGAGTAGATGACGTCGTACTGCGTCGCGCCGCTGTGATCGGGGACGACACGCTGCAACAGGGTGAAGACGAGCAGGTTGACGATGAACCCCGAGGCGCCGACGATGCCGAATTTGACGAACTGACGGAGACCGCGCCGCTGTGTGATGCGTCCGAGCAACGACGTGCCGCTCACGCGACCCAGTACCAGTTCGCGAAGAGGACCGTGAACAGCCCGAGCAGCGGCATCGAGAACGCGACGATGGCGTTGTTGACGTTGGGCTTCGCTCCCCACAAGCCGAAGAGCACGAACATCGGGAAGAGCACCAGGGCGAATCGCTGCATGCTCATCAGGCTCGACGTCGACATCGGCACCAGGATCGAAACGGCCATGTACGCGATGTACGAGACGCGCAGGCGCCGCCAGCCCAGCACGAGCGCGCCGATCATCAACAGCGTGAAGCCGAGCTCGAGCGCCTGATTCGCGATCGTCTGCGCCGCGTACGGCCCGCCGATGATGGACACCGCGTGCTCGATGCTGACCCACGGCGGCGCGAGGTACCGGCCCCAGTGCGCTTGCACGTGCGAGAAGCGCAGCGGGTCGCCGCTGAGCACCCAGAGATACGCCATGTACGCGGCGAGCCCGAGCGGGATCACGCAGAGCCCGACCAGCGGCCGCAACACGGTGTCGACCGGCCATTTGAACCAGTCGCTGCGCGTTTCGTAGAGCGCGATCGCCCACTCGATGACGAAGGGCACGACGAGCAGTACGCCTTCGACGCGCGTCAACGAGGCGAAGGCGCCGAAGATCCCGGCCAACACCCAGTGCCGCTCGCGGATATAGTAGAACGACGCGACCGACAAGAACAGGAACAGCGATTCGGTGTAGACCGCCGAGAAGAAGACCGCCGTCGGGAAGATCGAGACGTAGAAGATCGACCGGTGCGCGACCTGGCGGTTGAACTCGTGCTCGACCAGTTTGTAGAGATACAGCAGCGCGAACACGCTCGCGGCGTTCGACACGATGAGGCCGGCGATCAGGTGGTTGTTGGTCAGCGCGCCGATCCCGGCGATCAGCAACGGGTAGAGCGGGAAGAATGCGGTTTCGGTTCCGGAATAGCCGTCGGTCGCGATGCCGATATAGTGTTCCGCATCCCAGCGGCCCCAGACGGCGAGCAGCGGGTTCGTCGACGCCTCGAAGTGCGTGCCCGCGCGTTGGCCGATGATGATCGTCGCGAGTTCCGCGATGATGATGATCGACACGCGCGTGACGACGAACGTCACCAGCACGTCGCGCACGGTCGCGTTGAACCGCGCCGCGATCAACAGTTTGACGAGACAGAACAGGCCGAAGGCGAGCGCGGCCGTGCGTCCGAGCGTACTCATCCCGGCCGGCGCGACGAAGACGATCCAGAGCACGAGCAGCATCGCCCACGAAGCGACGTCCCAGCGCAGCGCGGCACCGTAGTCGAGATCGGTGCGTCGCGCGAAATAGCGCGCGTAGGCGTCCCACAGCACGACCGCGGCAACCGGCCCCACCACGAGCGCGGCGATGAGCGAGACTTCCATGGTGGTGCTGCCGCGCGGTCCCTGTGTCAGGAGCGCATACCAAGCGAAGAAGCCCGCACTCAGGCCCCCGAACGCGACGGTGATGAGTGCGGGCCAGCCGGCCGCGGCGGCGGATTGCAGCCGACGCGAACGCGCCGCGCTACCGACGAACGCGAGATTCACGGGCGTGGGCTTTGCGCGAGCAAAGAGCCCGGCCTGCATGAACACGCAGCCCGGACGGGTAACACGATGCGTCCATTGACAGGAGGGCCCGTCGGCCGTGGCAACGATGATCTCGCACACCCCTACCGACCGGTCGCCGGTCGACACCATCGATTTCGTCAAGGTGACGGAGTCGGCCGCACTCGCCGCATCGCGCTGGATGGGCCGAGGTGAGCGCAACATCGCCGACGGCGCCGCGGTCGAGAAGATGCGCGAAGCGCTCAACGAGATGGAGATCGCGGGCCGCATCGTCATCGGCGAAGGCGAGCGCGACGAGGCACCGATGCTCTTCATCGGCGAGGAGCTCGGCCGGGGCGGCTTCGAGGTCGACATCGCCGTCGATCCGGTCGAGGGCACGAACCTCGTCGCCGACGGGTTGCCGAACTCCATCGCGGTCATGGCGCTCGCCGAGCGCGGCGGGCTCTTGCACGCACCCGACTCCTACATGCAGAAGTTGGCGGTCGGTCCCAAGGCCGCGCCGTTCGTGCACATCGATGCGCCCGTGGCCGAGAACCTCGAAGCGGTCGCCAACGCCCTCGAGCGGCCGGTCAACGACATCACGGTCGTGATCCTCGACCGTCCGCGGCACGAGGGGCTGATCACCGCGGTCCGCGCGGCCGGCGCGCGCATCAAGCTGATCTCCGACGGCGACGTCGATGCGGCGATCGCGACGGCGATCGACGGCACCGGCATCCACGTTGCGATGGGCATCGGCGGCGCTCCGGAAGGCGTCCTCGCCGCGGCCGCGCTGAAGTGCCTCGGCGGCGGCTTCCAGGGCCGCTTGAAACCGCGCAGCGACGACGAGGCGGCGCGGGCCAAGGCGATGGGCTTCGGCGATCTCGACCGCGTGCTCGGCCTCGACGACCTGGCGATGGGCGACAACATCGTGTTCGTGGCGACCGGCATCACCGACGGCGACCTGCTGCGCGGCGTGCGCTTCAGCGGGAACCAGGCGAAGACGCAGTCGATCCTGATCCACAGCACGACCGGAACCGTTCGCTTCATCGAGAGTGTCCATCGCTTGGGAGCGAAGCCGAACCGTCGTTCGTAGACGGCGGCGTCACCCGAAGGTATCGTGGACAACAGCAACCGGCACTCGTTCGATCTCGTCGTGATCGGCGCCGGCTCCGGCGGGTACGCCGCGGGCCGGACGGCGCGCGACCTGGGCGCCTCCGTCGCATTCGTGGATCGCGGCCCGCTCGGCGGGCTCTGCATCCTGCGCGGCTGCATGCCCTCGAAGACGCTGATCGCGACCGGCGATGCCGCCTACGAGATCCGTCACGCGGGCGAACTCGGCGTGCACGCCGGCGAGCCGGCGATCGACTTTCCGGCCGTCATGGCGCGCAAGCGCGAGATCATCGGGGGCTTCGCGGATTACCGCATCGCCGGGATCGACACGTTCCCCGTGTTCAGCGGCGAGGCGCGCTTCGAATCGCCGCACCGTCTGCGCGTCGGCGACGACGTGCTCGAGGCGAAGAGTTTCGTGATCGGCACCGGCAGCACGGTCGCGCCCGCGGCGATCCCCGGGCTCGCCGAGGCCGGCTTCATCGACAGCGACGCCGCGCTCGAACTGGCCGAACCGCCGCGCTCGCTCGTCGTCCTCGGCGGCGGGTACGTCGGCACCGAGCTCACGCAGTTCTACGCGCGCATCGGCGTGCCGGCCACGATCTTGATCCGCAGCGGTCACCTGCTCTCCGGCGAGGACACCGACGTGGGCGAGGGGCTCACGCACTACTTCCGCGAGGAAGGCATCGCGGTCGAGGCTCACGCCGCCGTGCAGCGCGTCAGCGTGCGCGACGACGGCATGAAGGTCGTGCACTATCTCCAAGACGGCGTCGAGAAGACCGCCACGGCGCACGAGATCTTCTACGCGCTCGGTCGTGTGCCGAACGTCGCGGGCCTCAACCTCGAAGCGGCGGGCGTCGAGTTCCACAACGTCCTCGGCATCACGGTCGACGAGACGATGCGCACGTCGCAATCGCACATCTTCGCCGTCGGCGACGTCACCGGGCGGTTTCTGCTCGTTCACATCGCGATCCAGCAGGGCGAGGTCGCGGCGCGCAACGCGATCCACGCCGCGCACGAAGAGATCGACTACCGCCTCTCCAAAACGCACACGGTGTTCACCGATCCGCAAGTCGCGATCGTCGGCGACAGCGAGAAAGAACTGCAGCGCGCGGGCGTCGCCTACCTCGCCGCGTCGACGCCGTTCAACGATCACGGCAAAGCTATCGCGATCGGCAAGACCAAGGGGTTCGTGAAGATGATGGCCTCGCCGATCGACGGCCGGATCCTCGGCTGCGCGATCCTCGGTCCCGACGCCTCCGACCTCATCCACGAGATGATCGTCGCCATGCACTACCGCGCGACCGTGTTCGACTTCATGCGCATTCCACATCTGCACCCCACGATGGCGGAGATTCTCACCTATCCCGCCGAGGAGCTCGCCGAGAAGATCACGTCGTCGCGACCGCTCGCCATCGCGCAGTGATGCTCGACGTCGCGGTCGTGCAGTGGAAGCCCCGCAAGGGCGACCTCGCGGCCAACTTCGGCGCGCTCGAATCCGCGTTCGCGCAGCTGCTCGCCGGGCCGGGCGGTGCCCCGGGGCTCGTCGTGTTACCCGAAGCCGCGATGACGGGCTATTTCCTCGAAGGCGGCGTGTACGAGCTCGCGCTGCCGGCGACGGCGTTCGCGCAACGGCTCGACGATGCGTGGCGCGGGGCTGGCGGCAGCGGGCCGATCGACGTCAGTTGCGGCTTCTACGAAAACGATCAGGGCGCGTATCACAACAGCGCGCTCTACGCCACGATCGGCGGCCCGGCGCCGCGCGTGCGGCACGTGCACCGCAAGATGTTCTTGCCGACCTACGGCGTGTTCGACGAGGAACGCTTCCTCACGCGCGGCCGCCGGCTCGAAACGTTCGCCTCGGCGTTCGGCACCACCGCGATCCTGATCTGCGAGGACGCCTGGCACGCGATCATGCCGACGATCGCGGCACTCAAGGGCGCGCGCTTGCTGATCGTGCCGAGCGCCTCACCCGGCCGCGGTCTCGCCGGTGGCGGCCTGCTCGAGAGCGTCGAGCGCTGGCGATCGACGCTCTCGCTGACCGCGAGCGAACACGGCGTGTACGTGCTCTACGCCGGCCTCACCGGCTTCGAAGGCGGGAAGGGCATGTCGGGCGGTTCGTGCATCGTCGCGCCGAACGGCGAGGTGTTGGCCGCGCTCGACGAGCTCTCGCCCGCGATCTTGCGCGCGACGCTCGACCCCGACGAGGTCGACCTCGCGCGCGCGACGTTGCCGCTGTTGGGAAATCTTGGTGCCGTGTTGCCGGATCTGTGGTTCGACGATGCGTTGCCGCTGCCGCGCGGAGGTGCCGCCGATGCTCCCGGTCGTTGAGGTTCCGCTCCAGCGCTCCGACGGTCTCGCCATCGACGGTGCGTTGACCGAACGCTGGCTCGTCGCGTTCCTGCGTGACGAGATGATCGTACGGCGCGGCATCGAGCGCGCGGTGCTGGGCCTGAGCGGCGGCATCGATTCGGCCGTCGTCGCGTATCTCTGCGCGCGCGCGCTCGGACCGGAGAACGTGCACGCGATCCGCATGCCGTATCGCACCTCGAGCGCCGATTCGCTCGGCGACGCGCAGACGGTTGCGGACGCCCTCGGCATTCACGTGGAGACGATCGACATCACCGACGCGGTCGACGGGTACCTGCGCCACGCCTCCGACGCCGATCCGCGCCGCCGCGGCAACGTGATGGCGCGCATGCGCATGCTCGTGCTCTTCGATCAATCGGCGCGCCTGGGCGCGTTGCCCGTCGGCACCGGCAACAAGACGGAACGGCTGATGGGCTACTTCACCTGGCACGCCGACGACACGCCGCCGGTCAACCCGATCGGCGATCTCTACAAGACGCAGGTGTGGGCGCTCGCGCGTCACCTCGGCGTGCCGGTGCACGTGATCGACAAACCGCCGAGCGCCGACCTCGAAGCGAACCAGACCGACGAGAGCGATCTGGGCATCACCTACCTGATGGCCGACCGCATCTTGAGTCAGATCCTGGCCGGCTATCGGAACGAGCAGATCGTCGCGCACGGCTACGACGCGGCCGACGTCGCGCTCGTGCGCAAGCGCGTCGAGAGCACGCATTGGAAGCGGCACCTCCCGACGACGGCGCTGGTGTCGAGCACGGCGATCAACGAATTCTATCTGCGCCCGGTGGACTTTTGAGCACGCCCGCGGATCCGCCGGCGTTCTACCCGGTGAGCCTCAACCTCATCGGCCGCCGCTGCGTGGTGATCGGCGCGGCCGACGACCGCGAAGCGATCGAGAAGACGCGCGATCTGCGCGAGTCGGGCGCTGACGTCGTGTGGATCACCGATCCGGCGACGCTGCGCGAGAGCGACGTGGCCGATGCGTTCTTCGTGATCGCGACGCCGCAGGATGCCGTGCTCGCCGCGCGGCTGCGCGCGCTCGCCGACGCGCACCGGTTTCTGCTCTGCGCCATCGATCAACCCGCGTTCGGCTTCGTTGCGATGCAGGCGATCGTGAAATCGGGACCGGCCCGCGTTGCGATCTCGACCGGCGGCGTCGCGCCGCGCGTCGGCGGCACGCTGCGCGCGGCGTTGCAAGCCGCGCTCGACGAGCGCTTCGCCCGCTTTCTCGGATCGCTCGCGCAGCGGCGCCGGGCCGTGCGCGCGGCGCATCCGGACGATGCCGCCGCCCGTCGCGCCGCGATGATCGCGGCGGCCGACGGCTTCACGGTCGACGTACGGGTCGCGTATCCGGCGTGGTTTCTGAGCGAACTCGCGGCCGGCGCGCCGCTGCCGAACATGGACGCCTGACGTGGGATCGGTCGAAATCGTCACCATCGGGACCGAGATTCTGCTCGGCCACCTCATCGACACCAACAGCGCGTACATCTCGCGCATGCTCGCCGACAACGGCGTCGACGTGTACGCGAAGCACTCCGTCGGCGACAACGCGGAACGCCTCGCGCGCATGCTCGAAGACGTGCTGGAACGCGCCGACGGTGCGATCACGACCGGCGGCCTCGGCCCGACCGTCGACGATCTGACCAAGGACGCGGTCGCGCACGCGGTCGGCGACACGCTCGAACTCCACGCGCCGTCGCTGCGCGCGATCGAAGAGCGCTTCACCTATTTCAACCGGCCGATGAGCGACAACAACCGGCGCCAAGCGATCCTGCCCTCGCGCGCGGTCGTGATGCCGAATCCGCACGGCACCGCGCCGGGCTTCATCGCGCTGCGGCCCGACGGCAAGTTCGTCGCGTGCATGCCCGGCGTGCCGCGCGAGATGAAGCCGATGCTCGAGGAGCAGCTGATTCCATGGCTCGCGCAGCGCTTCGGCGTGACGAGCGCGATCTACACGAAGACGCTGCACACGATCGGCATCGGTGAATCCGAGCTCGACCGGCGCGTGGAAGATCTCTTTCGCACGCTCGAGAATCCGAAGATCGCGATGCTCGCGCACGGCGGCCGCGTCGACGTGAAGATCATGGCGAAGGCCGCGAACCGCGAAGCGGCCGACGCGATGATCGCACCGGTCGCCACGACGCTGCGCGAACGCATCGGCGCCGGCTACTTCGGCGACGACGCGACGACGATCGGCGGCGCGATCATCGGCGAACTCGCGCGCCGCGGCGAGACGCTCGCGGTCGCCGAGTCGGTGACCGGCGGCGCGATCGCCGACGCGATCGTTGCGGTGCCGGGCGCGTCGCGCGTGTTTCTCGCGGGCATCGTGGCCTATGCGAACGAGGTGAAGCAATCGGCGCTCGGCGTTCCCGCCGCGACGCTCGCCGCGCACGGCGCGGTCAGCGAAGCGACCGCGATCGCGATGGCCGAGGGCGCGAAGCGCGCGTTCGGCACCGACTTCGCGCTCGCGACGACCGGCATCGCCGGCCCCGGCGGCGGCAGCGAGGAGAAGCCGGTCGGCCTCGTCTGGTTCGCGCTCGCCGGCCCCGACGGCACGACCGAAACGCACCGCCTGACGTTCCCCGGCCAGCGCTCCGACATCCGCGATCGCGCCACGATGACCGCCCAGAGCATCCTCTGGCGCCGCCTCGAACGCGACCTCCCGACCGCCTAAACGCGCTACGTTGCTTCGTAGCCGATCGTGGCGAGGATGCGCTGGGCGGCGAGGCCGTCGGCGAACGTCGGGCAGTCGCCGCCGCCGGTGGCGATGCGTTCGGCGAAATCGTCGAGCAGCGACATGAATTGCGGTACCGACGCGTAGACGGTGCGGTACTTCTCGTAGGGTGATTCCTTGAGGTCGTACTCGCTCGAGTCGTCGCCGTCGACGACGAAGAGCGTCATGTTGGTGAGCTGCGATCCGGTGGCGACGGCGGTACGGTTCTCACCGTGGATCGCGATCGTCGACTGCGTGATCGAGATCGTGCCGTCGACCGTCATGCGCGCGGCGACCGCGTCGCCGAGCTCGGCCAGCGCGAAGCATCCGTCGGCGACGTCGCTCGGATAGGTTCCGCCGTCGGGCGCCTTCCGTTCCGGATTCGCGGTGCGGATGAAGCCCGACGCGCGCTGCACCGGCCGCCCGCCGAGCCACAGCGCCAGGTCGACGATGTGCGGCATGAACGCGTTGGCGAGTCCGCCGCCCTGCGCGCGGTCGTACCACCACGACGAGCGCGGTCGCGCGAAATCGGCCGCCATCTCGCCGCCGAAGCGCGACACCTCGATTTGCCGCAGCGGCGCGATGTGGCCGTTGACGATCAGCTCCTTGAGCGCTTGCTGCGCCGAGCCGTAGCGATACTCGAACGCGACCGCGTTGGCGACGCCCGCCGCTTGGGCCGCAGCCGTCATCGCTTCCGCGTCGGCCAAGCGGGTCGCCAGCGGCTTCTCGCAGAGGACGTGTTTCTTCGCGGCGATCGCGCGCATCACCGATGCGTCGTGATCGAACGGCGGCGTCGCGATCGAGATCACGTCGAGCTCGTCGCCCATCGCGTCGAGCATCGCTTCGAGCGAGGCGAACGCGTGCGGGATCTTGCGTTCGTCCGCGATCGCTTGCGCGCGGTTCGGCGAGCAGATCGCCACCGGCTCGAACGACGGGTGCAGCGTGTAGGCCGGGGCGTGCACCGTGCCGCCGAAGCCGCTGCCGACGATACCGACGGTATAGGTCACGCGATCTCCTTGCTGGTGAGCTCGATGGGTTCGTTCATTCGCGATCGACCCAGCGCACGAAGTCGGCGATGCGCGGCCGCCCGCCGTGGTGGCCGCCGAGCGGCGGGACTTGCAGTTCGCCGAGCGGCG